>Ga0228620_1000389_pt1 | contig 24527 bp, 39 predicted proteins | sample 23DmetaG_FD_186030 | JGI IMG/M metagenome (GOLD analysis project Ga0228620, IMG submission 186030) | Seawater microbial communities from Monterey Bay, California, United States - 23D | ecosystem: Environmental > Aquatic > Marine > Coastal | place: USA: California | collected 2016-10-06 | reverse complement strand
AACCGTTCGGTCAGGGCTTTAAGGACATGGCACCCGCTGTGGACAAGCTGGAGCGTCTGGTGGTCGATCATAAGCTGGCGCACGGTGACAACCCGGTCCTGAACATGTGCGCGGCCAATGCGATTGCAGAACGCGATCCGGCGGGCAACAGGAAGCTAAACAAGGCCAAGTCTATCGGTCGGATTGACGGGCTGGTTGCGTTGGCTATGGCGCTGGGCAGCGAGGCTATGGTCGAGGCAGTCACGGCTTCATCGCCTTGGGATGATCCAGCGTTTGAATTGGAGTCGTGAGAAAAATACTATTCTGGAAAAATAGTTCTTGCAGAAAAATAATTTTCATGTTTATGTGTTCGAGAAGGTGGCGGTTGCAGCCGCTTAACCTTCTCTAAGCCAACCGGAATGCACGGTTGACCTGATTGCATAATGCGACAGGCGACGTGCGTCCGCAAGACAAGGATGCACAACATGGCTATCAAAAAAGCAGAAGCTGGAACACTTCACATTGACGCGCTCAAGCAGGGACGCGTTAAGCTGCGCATGATTGGATCGACGCCGCTTTACTTCAACGCAATGAGTGCCAAGGCCAAGCGGTCTTTGCTGATCGGCGGCGGCAAAAAAACCGCAGCCGAGCGCAAAGAAATTAAGCACGATCCAGAGCAAGAATACCGTGACAGCGCCTATCGTAAGCGCGACGGCGAAACCCTGCTTTGCTTCCCAGCGCCGGGCGTAAAGGGCGCAATGGCAACGGCGGCTTTGGAAACGCCTGGCGTCACAAAGACAAGCGTGCAGCGTTTGATTTTTTTGCCAGAAATGAAAATTCAAGTCTGGGGCAAGCCTTATCTCAAAATGGACGTTGTGCGATCGGCCGATATGAACAAAACGCCGGACGTTCGCACGCGGGCTTTTTTGCCTCGCTGGGTGGCAGAGGTTGATATTGCCTATGTTACGCCGACACTGAGCGCGCACAGCATTGTTTCTTTGCTGCAAAACGCGGGCGCGATTGTTGGGATCGGTGACTTTCGGCAAGAAAAGGGGCGCGGATCGTTTGGCACATTTTCGGTCGCAGGCGATGATCTTGGTGACTTCCAAGAATACTGGGATGAAATCACCGCAGAGGCGCGCGATGTGCAGCAGGCGGCGCTGGATAACCCAGAATGCTACGATGACGAAACCGAAGAACTTATGGAAATGCTGCAAGAGGAGCGCGAAAAGCGCGCGGCATGATATTGGCGGGGGCGGCTTAGGTCGCCCCACGCGGTCAAGGTAAGGCGGTCGAGGCTTGTCACGGTAAGGCAGGGCGCGGCTGGGCGCGGCTTGGCGGTCGAGGAAAGGCGGTCTTGGTGAGGTCTGTTTTGGTCGGGTGAGTTCGGGCTTGGCATGGCGGTCCACTGCAAAACAGAAAGGGAAGACAAATGGCTTTTACAAGTAAAGATCGGCAGCGCATCATTGATGGGTATTTGTCGGAGAGCGGGCGCAATATGTTTGTCGCGTCTGAGTTCATTGACTGGCTGGAAGGCCAGCCGGATCACGAAGCTTATGATTGGTTCTTTGGCATTGATGATGCCGAAGCGGCACGTCAGCACCGCATCCATCTTGCACGCAAAATGGCAAGCGGGCTTCGGATCAAAGCCAAGGTCGAAACCACGGAAGCGAATGTGGTTCAAATCACTGAGCGGGAATATCCGGCTTATGTGTCGCCAATGGCAAGTCGAAAGCATGGCGGCGGATATACGCGTTTTGATCCAGACGATCCGGAGGCAATGGCTGAATTACGCAGGCAAGGCGCGGTTGCTTTAAGGTCTTGGCTAGATCGTTATGCAGGCGCGTTTGATGAAAACGAACTGTTTGCTTTAGAGGAAATCGCTGCGCCCAAGCGCGGTGTGGTGCAGTCCGCATAAGCGGGCGCACTGGTCAAGGAAAGGCGGTCGAGGCAGGGCAAGGTAAGGCTGGGCGCGGCAGGGCGAGGCTTGGCGGTCGAGATGTGTCGTTGCGTGTTGTGTTTAGGTAAGCCATGGCGAGGTGGGCGCGGCTAAGACCGCCCTGCCTTTACCATGAGCGCCTGATGTGCTAATTTGCTGCAAACATCGAGGACGCTCGTGATGGCATTATTTGACCGCTTCCGCAAAGCGGAGACGCGCAATCTGGAAAACCCTAACGCTCCTGTCTCGGCAGAGGACTTTCTGCAAGTGATGGGTTGGGGTGAACTAACTGCGTCCGCTGGTGTGACGGTCAACACTGACACCGCTCTAGGCGTTCCTGCTGTCTGGGCTGCGGTCAACTTTCTTAGCGGCACGCTGGCTGGCCTTCCGCTGCACGTCTACCGCAAGACATCCAAGGGGCGTCAGCGCGCAACAGGTCCGCTTGAGGGCATCCTGCACGACGTGGCCAACGACAGCATGTCGTCGTTTGAGTGGCGCAAGTATATGTTCGACCAAGTGTTCACTGGCGGGCGCTGCGTGACCTATATTGAGCGCTCAGGAAGTGGCGCTGTCAAAAACTTGTGGCCGCTTGACCCGCAGAAAACGCGCGTCGAGCATCGCACCGAAGGCAAGCGTCAGATCAGGGTGTATATCTGCAACGGCGTGACTTATGCGGCAAACGAGGTCATCGACGTTCCATTTATGCTCAAGTCAAACGGCGTTGATGTTCGCGGCCCTATCTCGACCAACCGTGACGCCATCGGCATGGCTATCGCAGCGAGCCGCTACGGGGCCAAGGCGTTCCAAAGCGGTGGTATCCCCCCTGTTGTGCTGCAAGGGCCGTTCCAGAGCGGCGCTGCGGCTGCACGGGCATCTGATGACGTGGCCAAGACCACGGCAAAGCTGGCGCGTGAGGGTCGGCCCGTTATGGCGCTTCCGATGGGCCATGAGATGAAGCAAATCGGGTTCAATCCTGAGCAAATGCAGTTGATTGAGTTGCAACGCTTCAGCATCGAGCAGATCGCCCGCATTTACAGCCTGCCGCCTGTTTTCTTGCAAGATTTGACGCATGGGACGTTCAGCAACACCGAGCAACAGGATTTGCAGTTCGTCAAGCACACGCTGAAACGCTGGATTGAGCAGGTTGAGCAGGAGATGAACCTGAAGCTGTTCCCGCGCGGTTCCAAGCAATACGTCGAGTTTAATGTTGATGGCCTTCTGCGCGGTGACTTCAAGACCCGTATGGAAGCGCACGCGACCACAATTCAGAACGCGATCCGCACGCCCAACGAGGTTCGGACTATCGAAAACATGCCTCCGGCTGAAGGTGGCGACAGTCTGATGGTTCAAGGTGCCACTGTGCCTATCACTCAACAGACGGGAAGCCCTGATGCCGACACCGAATGAGGCTATGCGCGAGGAGGCCGAACGCGGCCTTGCTTGGCGTCGTGAGTTTGGCCGTGGTGGCACTGAGGTCGGTATCGCTCGCGCGCGTGACATCTCGAATGGTAAGAACTTGAGCATGGACACCGTTCGGCGCATGAATAGTTTTTTTGCGCGCCATGAGGTCAACAAGGAAGCAGAAGGCTTTAGACCCGGTGAAGATGGCTACCCAAGCAACGGGCGCATCGCGTGGGCGCTTTGGTCTGGTGACGCAGGCCAGTCGTGGGCTAGTCGTATCTTGGCCCAAGAGGACGATGAGCGGGGCTGTGTGGACGCAGGTGATGGTTCTGTGTTACATTCGGCAAAAGATATGGAGGCCAACATGGCTCAACGTGAAATCCGCGCTGGTGCGCAGCCTCTCGAAATTCGTGAGGACGATGATCAAGCGATCCGGGTTTCCGGTTACGCGGCTGTCTTTGGTGAGGAAACAAACATTGCAGGCATGTTCACCGAGGTGATCGAGCGCGGCGCGTTTGCAAGCGCGATTGAGCGTCAGGATGACGTGGTGTTTCTTATCAATCATGAAGGCTTGCCTCTTGCGCGCACGCGGTCTGGCACTCTTCGCCTGACTGAAGATGAGCGCGGTCTATATATGGAGACGGAACTTGACGGCTCTGACCCGGATGTTCGCAGCATTGTCCCCAAGATGAAGCGCGGCGATCTGGACAAGATGTCGTTTGCTTTTGTGCCTACGCGGCAGGAATGGGACGACAGCGGCGACATGCCGAAGCGCATGATCCGCGACCTACAGTTGCACGACGTGGCGATTGTCACGACGCCCGCATATAGCGGAACAGAAATTGGTTTGCGTTCTCTTGAGGCGCACCGTTCTGAGCAAATTAAAACACAAGCAGCACGTCGCCTTCGCATGAAGGCCAAGCTGTAACAGATAACGGCGGACTCCCGCTGTTTTGCCCTTCCCAGCGCCTTGGGCAAGCGCTCGGACTGATCGTCGTGATGACAGACCAGTTCCCTTAGATGGAGGCCTAAAATGGCTGATATTAAAACCCTGCGGGAGCAAATGGCGAACATCGCCACCGAGGCCCGCTCTAAGCTGTCGGAAGTAACCGACGCAACAGACGAAGCCCGCGCCGCTGAGATCGAGCGTGAGTTTGACGCCATGATGGCAGACCACGACAAGCTGGCTGCACGCGCAGACCGCATGGACAAGGTTGAAAAAGCACTTCGCGCTGGCGATGCTGTTGACCTCGACCGCCGCCCTACTTTTGAAAACCGTTCCGCTCCCGCAGTGGACGAAGGTTTCAAAATGGACTACCGCGCTGCGTTCGCTGAAATGATCGCTGCTGGTGGTGAAGGCTTTGTTGACCACGAAGTGCGCAATGTTCTCAAAGAGCATCGTGTGCAAACTGGCGGCACCACGACTGCTGGTGGCTTTACTGTCCCAACGGAACTGGCGACTTTCATTGAAAAAGCGATGATTGCCACAGGCCCGATGTATGGCAACGACCTGTTCACCGTTATCAACTCCGCCGATGGCCGCACGTTCAACATCCCAACTGTTGACGACACTGCTGTCACCGCAGAGGCTCACACAGAAGGCACGCAGCCAACCGACGACGGTGGCAAAGACGTGACCTTCGGTCAGAAGTCGCTTGGCGCGTTTGCCTTCGATTCTGAGTGGCTTCGTTGGTCCGCAGAACTGAACGCAGACAGCATCATGAACATGGAAAGCCTGCTCGGTGAGTTGCTTGGTGAGCGCCTTGGCCGCATCGCCAACAGCAAGCTGACAACTGGCTCCGGTTCCTCGGATGTTGAAGGCATCGTGACCAACTCGGCAGAAGGTAAAGTTGCAGCCGCAACCAACGCCATCACTGCTGACGAGATCATCGACCTGATCCACGCTGTCGATCCTGCCTACCGCTCCTCGCCCAACACTGCGATCATGATGGCGGACGCCACCTTGGCCGCTGTGCGCAAGCTGAAAGACGGCGACGGCAACTACCTCTGGCAGATGGGCAACTATCAGGCTGGCATCCCGCAGGGCCTCTTGGGCTACAGCATCGCTGTCAACCAAGCGATGGACAACGTGGGTTCCGGTGTTGACTCCAAGGTCATGCTGTTCGGTGACATGTCGAAGTTCTACGTCCGCAAAGTGGGCGCACCTTCGCTCTACGTTGCACGCGAGCGCTTCGCACCAGACTTCGGTATTCTCGGCTACATCCGCTTCGACGGTGTGCTGACGAACACCGCAGCCATCAAGCACCTCGCACTGGCCGCTGCCTAAGGTCAGCTTTTCGGTGGGGCGGCAAGTTCGCCCCACTTCCCAAGCTGACCCAAAGGAGGCAGATCATGCCAAAGGTTAAATTGCTCACCTCGATGGCTGGCATCAATTTTTCGCACAACGTTGGCGATGTGATTGACTGCAACGCGGCAGAGGCCCAACGCTTTGTCGCGGCTGGTATCGCTGAGGCTGTCGCAGCACCCGCTGCCAAGGTTGAGCGCGCCGTTAAGAAAACGACCACGCGCAAAGCGGTCTCTGAGGAATAGAAACCATGCAGCCATTGCAGAATTTCAACGCATTGCAGCTTGTCACGGCACCAGCAACGACGCCGATAACGCTTTCTGAGGCGAAGGAGCAGTTGCGCGTTGAAAGTTCTGACGATGACGTGATTTTGACCCGTCTGATCAACGTGGCTGTGGCTTACACCGACGCCAAGGGCGCACTTGGGCAAGCAATGATTACGCAGACTTGGGGCCAGTGGATTGGGCCAAACCCAACGCAGAGCATCCGCCTGACGCTTGGGCCAATCCAATCGGTGACTGCGGTTAAGTATTACGACGTTGATGGCGTTTTGCAGACCGACACCTTGAGCAATTATGAGGTGTTTGGGACGGGTTCAGCGACGACGATTGGGCCTAAGTCTGGGCAGAACTGGCCTGTCACACAGGATCGGCCCGACGCGATCAAGGTGGAGTACGTCGTGGGCTACGGTGATGCGACAACAGACGTTCCTGAGACGATCCGCCATGCGATGATGCTGATGGTCGGTCACTGGTATGACAACCGCGAGCAGACGGGCTTCGATGAGCTATCCAACATCCCGTTTGGCTATGAAGCCCTTCTGAACATGCACCGCGAGACTTGGTATGGTTAAGGCTGGCCTATACCGCGAAAAGGCGACCTTTCAGCGGCTCTCTGAGGGGGCGGTTGACGACTATGGCAACGTCTATTCAGGATGGGCCAATCTTGGCACGCGCGCGGCTGATATGCGCGAGCGCACGGGCAAGGAAAAGATCGAGGGTGGCGCACTGCTGGACGTGGGCATGGCGACTATGCGCTGCCGCTCTGACAGCTTCACAAGCGGCATTACATCGGCGGACAGGGTTTATATTCGCAACACAACGTGGGCGATTAAGAACGTCACGCAGATTGATGCGAAGGACACTGTTATTGAGTTCCTGCTTGAGCGCGGGGTGGCATCGTGAGGGTCACTGGCGCGAAAAAGCTATCGAAGCAGTTTGACCGTATGCCTGAGGCTGTTGAGAAACAGATGGTTAAATCTATTCGCCGCAACACTGAGGCCGCAGCACGCATGGCGCGCAGCCTTGTGCCTGTTGCAAGCGGAGAGCTGAAGGGGTGGATTCATACGAAATATGAAAAGCGCCCTGATGAATATATCGGTTCCGTTGAAGCTGCTCCGCCAACACAAGAGGCGCAGATCAAAGCAAGAGCGGTTGAGTTTGGCCGAAAAAAAGGAGATCGCGGCACAACCGCAGCGCAGCCCTACATTCGACTTGCTCAAAGGCAGCAAGGCCCAAAATTCAAAAAAAGCATGAAGGCTGCTATTCGTCGCGGCATCAAGGAGGCAACCAATGGCTGATGGCTTTGTCCTAGCATTGCAGAAAGGCCTGCGCGCCGCTCTGGTGGCCAACTCTGATGTGACGGACCTTGTGTCATCGCGCGTCTATGATGAGCCCCCACAGGACGTTGTATTCCCGTACCTGCGCTTTGGTGAGATTACCCCTGTTGCGTTTGACACTGACACGCTTGAGGGTTCTCTGGTTTCGGTTTCTCTTGAGGCTAATTCTCGGAGCGCTTCGGGGCGGGTCGAGGCGGCGCGGATTGTTGAGGCGGTGAAGGCAGCGCTGCACCGTCAGGAAACGGCGGTCACGGTCACGGGGTTCACGCTGGTCGAATTGATATTCCAGACGTTTTCGGTTACAAGAGATGCTGAGGGTCGTGGCTACACGGCTGTTATCGCGCTTCAGGCTATGCTTGAAGAAATCGCCTAAATACCGCGCTGTGGGCAAGCGCTCTTAAAGGAGGCCATCATGGCTAAACAACTTGGACGCGCCCTGCTGGTCAAAATCGGCGATGGCGAAGCATCGGAAGCATTTGCAAATCTTTGCGGTCTTAACTCTAAATCTCTGACGGTGAACAATTCGTCCATCGACGTGACTACGCCAGACTGCACGACGCCCGGGGGCGCTCTGTGGACTGAAACGCTGGCAGGTCTGAAAAATGTCTCTGTCTCCGGCGATGGTTTCTTTGAGGACAGCACCGCAGAAGCGCGCATGAACACAGTCGCAATGGCTGCGGACAACGCCTGCAACTTTGAAATTGTTGTGCCTGACTTTGGTACATACGCTGGCGGGTTCCGCATCACGTCGCTTGAGTTCGGCGGCGAGACTGAAGGCGGTGTGACCTACAGCATCAGCCTCGAAAGCAATGGCGTCGTCACGTTCACGGCTGCCTAATGAGCATCACGGCTGAAGCGCCGCGTGGGGGTGTTGTCGAGTATATCGGCAGCACCTCTTATACGTTTGTTCTGCGCAATCGTGAGATTGAGCGGTTTGAGGACAAGCACCGAGGCATCTTTGACTTGTGGGACGGGTTCTTTGGGCGCGGCAAAAAGCCGACATCTACTGAGGTTCGGGACATCGTGGCGCTTGGCTTGGTCGGCGCAGGCAATAAGGACCACGAGGCGGACAAGATTGTCTCTGAGTGCAATCCCGACGACCTGATGCGTCTTTATCAGGTGGCGCAGGCGATCGTGGGCGTGGCGTTTATGCCGGACGCGATGGATGACGCAAAAAAAAAGACCGAGGCGGACCTAAGCCAGACCGATTGAATGTTCGCGGCCTGATTGCCAACGGAATTGTGATCGGGTTACGTCCTGAGGAAATCCGTGATATGCTGCCGAAAGACACATGGCTTGTTTTCCAAGGCTGGACCGACGCGCACAGCCCTAAAAAAGCTGGTTCGGAGGCCATGAGTTCAGAGCAATACCGCGAACTTGTGAGGCAAGTAGATGGCAATTAGTGCAGAGCAGCTGAACATCATTCTTTCCGCCAAGGACAAAGAGTTCGCACGGGCAATGGAACGTAACCAGCGCCGGGTTGAGCGTTTCTCCAAGCAGTCTAACAAAAGTCTGGGCAAGACATCGAAGGCGTTTGGCGCGCTGTCAAAGTCTGTGGCTGCTTTTCTGCCTGCTTTATCTGCGGGCGCTCTTGTCGCAAGCGTTAAAAGCGTAACCTCACAGCTCGACGAGATTGGCAAGACTGCCGACAGAATTGGCATCACGACTGACGCCTTGCAGCTTTTGCGTGTTACCGCTGAAAGCGCAGGCGTCGCTCAAGGCTCTCTAGACAACAGCATTGAGAAATTAGGCAAGGGCTTGGCTGAGGCCACTCAAGGCATCGGCACGGCAAAGGACGCCTTGGAAGTTCTTGGCTTGAACGCGCGCGACCTAATCAACCTTGGCTTGGATGGCGCAATGGGCGCTATCGCTGAGGAAATAAACAAGCTGCCGACTCCTATGGAAAAGACGGCGATTGCAACGCAGCTATTTGGCCGCAGTGGCGCGCCGATGTTGAACCTTCTGCGTGAAGGCGCTGATGGCATGGCGCGGATGCAAGCGGAAGCCCGCCAACTTGGTGTTGTGATTGACGAGGACTTGATTAGAGGCGCTGAGGATGCTCAGACGCAGCTTGACCTTATGTCGCGTGTTATCAATGCGGAATTGTCATCTGCGCTTATCAATCTTGCGCCATTGCTTGTCAGCAGCGCGCAGGGTCTAGCGTCTCTAGCCTCTGCCGCAAACAAAATCATCAATTATGACATCCCTGAGTTTGTATCGACTGAAGCCGCTGACCAGTTGAGAGAATTGGCGGGCGAGTATGAAGGGCTAGAAAAAGAGCTATACGCGTTCAACGTCGCTCAAATGCGGCACTCATCCAATTTGCAAAACATGGGAGAGGACTCTGACGCGGCAGCCAAGTCAGCAAATGATTTGGCAACGGCAGAGGCAAACCTGCGAGCTGTTATTTCGCAAAGGGCATCTGGTCAGGCTGTTGTCGAAGGTCTTTCTGGATTGCAGGCGGAAACAGAGGAAATGCGCGAGCAGGCAAGGTTGCGTGCAATGTCTGCCGAAGATCGCGAAAGAATTCGCATCAGCAAATTGAAAGAGGCGCGTGAGACGCAGCTTATCAATGACCTCTACGCTAGCGGCGTTGAGATTACTGATGAGATGATGGACAACATTTTTGAGACTGTTGACGCTTATGGCGAAGCCGCTATTGCAGCCAGCAAAATCTTGAATCCCGTAGCGGCAGCGGCTTCTGGCACTCGCAAGATTGCAGATGAGGCCGAAAGCGCACGCGACGCCTATGTTCGGATGCTGAACGAAATGATTGCAGCTTCACCGGCTCTACAGCAGCTTGGCTTTGATGCTGACAACCTTGAAAGCACGATGGCCATGGTTGAGAGCCGCATGGAGGACGCGTTCATGGGTATGATTGACGGCACGATGAGCGCTAAAGACGCGTTCAAGTCTATGGCAGCCGACATCATTAAAGAACTGTTTCGAGTGCTTGTGGTTCAAAGGCTTGTCGGTTCGTTTGGGGCAGGCGGTGGGGGCATCTTGGGCGCGGCCTTCGGTGCTTTCGGAGCGGCTGCGCACGGCGGGACGGTGCAATCTGGATCTCCTACGGTTGTTGGCGAGCATGGCCGCGAACTGTTTGTACCGCAGCAAAATGGCCGCATTATGACTACTGCGCAGACAAAGCAAATGCAGGGCGGCGGCGGCTCAGGTGTGACCGTTGTGCAAAACATCAACGTCAGCACAGGCGTGCAGCAAACCGTCCGCACCGAGATTAAGCAACTCATGCCGCAGATCGCAGAGAGCGCGAAGTCTGCTGTTGCCGATGCCAAGCTGCGTGGCGGCTCTTACGGAAGGTCTTTTGCATAATGGCTATTCAATATCCTTTGACACTTCCAACGCACGTCACGCCTCGCACGGTTGAATTGACCGCGGTAAACGCTGTCGCCTACAGCATGTCCCCGTTTACGTTCTCGGGTCAGGCTCACGCCTACGCTGGGCAGATGTGGCAGGTCGATGTAACTCTGCCGCAAATGCGTCGTGAGGACGCAAACATCTGGATCGCGTGGCTTGTGAGCCTCAAGGGGCAGACGGGGCGCTTCTTGATTGGCGACCCGACATGCACAGCACCGCAGGGTTCGGCAAATACATCTCTTGGCACTCCCGTCATCACAGATCAAACGGGCGAAACTATTGACGTGACGGGCGCTGCGACAAGTCAAACAAACTGGCTTGTTGCTGGCGACTACATCCAGATCGGCGCAGCATCAACGGCAACGCTGCATCAGGTTTTGCAAAACGCCAGCACGGATGCGTCGGGCAACGTGACGCTTGAGGTGTGGCCCGGCGTTCGTGGAACAAGATCCGGTAGCATCACTGTTAACAATCCGGTTGGAAACTTCCGCCTTGCCTCAAACCAGCAATCTTGGAACGTCAGCGAGGCGTCAACCTACGGCATCACGTTTGGCGCTATGGAGGCAATATGAGCCGCACAGTTCCGTCATCGCTTATCACGGCATGGTCTGGCGAGACTGCGCACCCATACTTCGCTGTTGAGTTTATGCTGGACAGCGCGCCGCTTCGCTTTTGGAGCGGATACGGGGATCGTGACATTGGCGGGGAGACATATATCGGCGCAGGTGAACTGATTTCTATCAGCGGCCTTGAGGAAGTGAACGACCTGTCGGCCAAAGCGCTGACGATCAGCCTCAGCGGCATTTCTGGCGCGGTCATCAGCATGGCGCTGCAAGAGCCTTACCAGCGGCGCAAGTGCCGGGTCTATTTCGGTGACGCCTCTGTCTCGGATGTGGTTGAGGTTTTCACGGGCAGCCTCAACAAAATGACGATTGAGGACAGCGCGGAAACTGGCACGGTCACTGTCTTGGTGGATAGCAAGCTAGTCGAGGCTGATCGGTCATCGGCGCGCCGCTATACCAGCGAGAACCAAAAGGCGCGGTATTCGGGCGATACATTTTTCGACTATGTTGCGCTTATTCAAGATGCGGAGATATTATGGGGCCGCAAAAGCAGCTAAACGCCTATCTGCGGGCCGTCAGAGATGTTCCTTTCAAGTGGGGGCACCATGACTGCCTGACGTTCACTAACGGCGCGTGGCGGGCCATGTATGGGCGCGGGTGGGCCGATGATTGGCTTGGCCGCTACATGATCCAGACAGCCTACGGTGAGCGCCCTATGCGCAAGGATCAGCTTCGCAATGAGTTCGGGTTCTTTTCGTTTGAGGAGGGCGTGGATCAGAAGCTAACGCGGGCGGGTCGGGTTCCGCCAAGGGGCGCGCTTGTTGTGACGGAAAAGGCGGAGAAATGGGGGATTGGCTTCGGCATGGGTATATGCGTTGGAATTAAGGCGGCGTTTCTTTCGCGGCAAGGTGTGATATACATGCCTGTGACTGATATTGCGAAGGCGTGGGTCTGATGAAAGTTCCTTACAATGTAATGCGCCATGCTGATTGGGATCGGTCCCCGCGTGATCCGGCTACTATCGGTACAGCCATTGTTACAGGTCTTGGCGGGTCCACGGCTCTTGCCGCAACAACTGTTGCATTTGGCGCTACCGTTGCAGGAATCGTCGGCTATTTAGCAATTACAGTTGTCACATCTTGGGCATTGCAGGCTTTAGCCCCCAAGCCCGACTTCGGCGCGCTTGACTCCAACGGCATCTTGGTCAACCGCAAGGACGCGGTATCGCCTCACCAGTTTATCTACGGACAGGCCCGCGTCGGCGGAACGGTGACGTACTATGAGAGCACGGGCAACAATAATGAGTTCCTGCATCAGATCATCGCCATTGCGGGGCATGAGGTCGAGGAAATCGGCGACATCTACATCAACGATGAAGTTGTGACGTGGAACGCCAGCACAGGCTTGGTGGATGGCAAGTGGAAAGACAAAATCCGCATCCGCAAGCATTTAGGCGATCAGACGACACCGGACGCAGACCTGCTGGCTGAGAGCGAGCAAGTGACAGGCGCGTTTGTCGGCAACGGCATCGCCTATCTCTACGTTCGCTATGAGTACGATCAGGACGTGTTCGCCAATGGCCTGCCTCTTGTGACAGCGGTTGTGAAGGGCAAGAAGGTTTACGATCCTCGCAGCGACACGACGGCATGGAGCGCAAACGCGGCTCTGTGCGTGCGTGACTACATCACCAGCGGTTACGGCCTACAAGACAGCGATGTGGACAACACAGCGTTCTCTGTGGCGGCTAACGTGTGCGATGAGAACATCACGCTGTCAGGCGGCGGGACTGAAAAACGCTACATGATGAACGGCGTCATAACGGCGGGTGAAAGCCATTCAACCATCTTGGGACGCATGATGACATCCTGCGCCGGGACTTTGTTTTGGGGCGCTGGCAAATGGAAGTTGATCGCGGCTGACTATGTGGCTCCGACCAAGGTTCTCACGCTGGACGACCTGCGCAGCAACATCTCGCTGGATACGCGAGCCAATCTGCGGGATCAGTTTAATGCGGTGCAAGGCACGTTTAACGACGCGGACTCTCGCTGGGTCACGGTTGACTACCCTCCATTCACGTCGTCAGTGTTTGAGACTGAGGACGGTGGCGACGAAACCGCTCTGGACATGCAGCTACCGCTAACCACAAGTGGCGCCACAGCGCAACGCATTGCCAAGCTGACCCTGTTCCGCGCACGCGAGCAAATGACATTCACTGCGGACTTTGGGCTAAACGCGCTTGATGTTGAGGTTGGCGAAATCATCGCGCTGACGATTGACCGATACGGATGGGACGAAAAAGAGTTTGAGGTGGCCGCCTGGAAGTTCGGCCCTAACGGTGAGGCGGGCGATCTGCGCGTGACGTTGACGCTGCGCGAGACATCCGAGGCGGCTTTTGATTGGAACGCTGAAGAATCGGCGATAATCAGCAACAACACCTCGTTGCCGTCGCCGTTGGTCGCGCCTGCCGCAGGCATTTCGCTTAGCACTGAGTTGCGCGTTGCCAACCAGCAAGTAGTGGGTGCGCTGATTATTGATGTGGTGGCAGATAGCCCGTTTGTTGACAGGTTTGAGGTGGAGTTCAAACGGGCTGACGAAACAGAGTTCATTAATCTTGGTCAATCGGGCAGTGGTCGCTTTGAAGCGATTGGCGTGTCTGACGGGCTGTTTGATGTCCGCGCAAGGGCGATCAACGTCTTTGGCGTCAGAGGCCCGTTCAATACCATTACAAACTTCTATGCGACCCTGTTTGAGCAGGTGCCAGAGGATGTGACAAACTTCTCTGCCAATGTCGTGGGCAACACTTTGCACCTAAGCTGGACGCCTGTTAGCGACCTTGATCTATCTCATTACAAGCTGCGGTATTCGTCGCTCACAAGCGGGGCTAAATATCAAAAGTCTGTTGATCTTGTCCAGCGCATTTCAAGACCTGCCAACACGGCAACGGTCCCCGCCCAAACAGGAACATACTTCATCAAGGCCGTAGACAAGCTGGATATATCAAGTTCAAATGCCGCAAGCATTGTCATTGATACGAATGTTGCAGACATAGACTCTCTGAATGTGGTTGAGACGCAAGACGAACATCCAAATTTCTTGGGGGTAAGGGATGGCGTTTCTGTCGTAAACGATGATGCGTCCAACTTCATTACGCTGGATACATCGCTTTTGTTCGACGAAGCATCTGGCGACTTTGACGATGCGTTGGGCTTGTTTGACGGTGGCTTTGGCACGGTGTCTGCATCAGGGACATATCAGTTTGACGAATACATTGACCTTGGTGAAGAGTATGTTAGCCGCGTCACGACTTCCATGTTGCTGGACTTCTTGGATTACATAAATGATTTCGACTCTGCTCTGGGATTGTTTGATGCGCGCGCAGGAGACTTCGACGGTGATCCAAGTCAGTTTGACACGACATCCGTAAGGACACAGGTATCAACCACCAATGACGACCCTGCTGGCTCGCCTGTTTGGTCTGATTGGCGTGACTTTATCGTGGGTGACATCAGCGCCCGCGCATTGCGTTTCAGGGCTGTCTTGGAAAGCACAAGCGGCGGCAACGCGCCCGCCGTTCGTGAGTTAAGCGTTGAAGTGGACATGCCTGACCGTTTAGAGGCTCAAGACGATCTGACCTACACTGAGTCCCTCGCTGTCACGTTTCCAGCAGCGTTTAAGGCTGTGCCCGCGCTTGGAATAGCTGCAACCTTGGCAGATGGTGACAGATATGTTATTTCTGGAAAAAGCCGTAGCGGTTTCACAATTACCACATTTACGGGTGCATCTGTAAGCACAAACCCGACCACGATTGACTATGTGGCGAAAGGATATGGCAAGGAATTGACATGAGCCAAAATGACTTCAACATCGCCAATCAGGGCTTCCCGTCATTTCGAAGTGACTTGAACTCCGCCTTGCTGGCGCTTGGTTCTAACTCGTCAGGCGCAACCGCTCCAGCGACCACCTACGCTTATCAGTGGTGGTATGATACTGCGAACAACATTCTCAAGATGCGCAACGCTAATAACGATGCGTGGATTGATTTTGCCTTTTTGAACCAAACGACAGACGAACTGATTCCGACAATCGCCGGGGCAGAAATTACCGCAACGGCTGCCGAGTTGAACAATCTGGACGGCTTTACAGGGTCCACGGACAACCTAAACGCCACGCAATTTCTCAGCGGACGCAATCTTATTATCAACGGCTCTGGTCGAATCAACCAGCGCGGTTATGTTAGTGCCACGGCAACTGGCGGGGCAAACGAATACACTCTTGATCGCTGGCGAGTGGTGGCGAGCGGCCAAAACCTGACATACACCGGTACGAATGCGGGCGTCACGATGACGGCACCTGCTGGCGGTGTTGAGCAGGTAATTGAAGGTGCTAACATCGTCGGCGGCACTTACGTTATCAGCTTTACCGGCACTGCCACATGTACGGTTGGTGGCGTTACCAAGTCCAGCGGTGATACTGTCACTCTGACAGCCAATACCAATGCGACGGTTCGCTTTAGCAGCGGCACGTTTACCGATGTGCAACTCGAAGCAGGCTCCGTCGCCACACCGTTTGAGCGCAGACCCGTGGGAACCGAGTTGGCGCTGTGTCAGCGGTATTATGAGGTTGGCGGCGGACATGGCGTATCTTATGGTTCGTCCGCATCTGCGGTCCAAAGGGGCCAAGTATATTATAGGGTTTCTAAAAGAGCTACCGCAACTCTCGGTCTCACCAAAACAGGTGGGGTGGCGACAGGCCCAGTGATTACCAATATCTTTCCTTCGCTTGATGGTTTTAGTTTTGGGTTCTCATCGACAGCTGCCAGTCAAGAAATTGTGATAACTTACACAGCAGACGCGGAGTTATAAGCCATGATCACCCAAATCATAAAAACCCCACAAGGCTACGATATCATTCTCAACGGTCAAACGCTGTCCGTTCCAGACGCAGGCGGCAACCGCCACTACCAGATGGTGATGGAGGCCATCGAGGCAGGACAGCCCGTGCTTGATCCGCCGCCACCCCCAGCGCCCACGCTTGAGCAGCAGAAGGCAGCACGGCAGGCCGCATATACCGCAGAGGCCGACCCGATGTTCTTTAAGTACCAGCGTGGGAAGGCAACTGAGCAGGAATGGCTAGATTTAATCGCTGAGATCAAGCTGCGGTATCCGTATCCAGAGGTATAAGCAATGTCTCTGCCATATTACGTTGAGCCGGAATACTGGCTAGAAGGCTCTTACTAATGGAAATGGATGCAATCTGGAACACGATCCTTACGGGGGTTGTCGGCTTCATTGTTTGGTGGGCCAAGTCTCAATCGGATGAGACCAACGCCCGCTTAACTCGCCAGATATTTCGTGCTATGATGCGCGAGTATTTTCAATAGGAGGCCGACAAATGGCTACACTCAACGACCGCGTGTTTGACAACGGCCTCACCGTTCTCGACACAGAAGCAAACAAAATCATCAGCACCTCACAAGAGGCTACAACATTCACTGAAGCTAACGTGACCTACGCCCTTGGCCACAGCACAAGCCTTAGCATTGGTGCCCCACAGGATCGCTCAGGTGGCGGTCGTGAGGTTGTCGTAGCAGCTATCGCTGATGGTTCTGTCACAGGCACAGGCACAGCTACTCACTACGCTATCGTTGATACTGTCAACAGCCGCTTGCTGGCGACGGGTTCTTTGACGGCTTCGCAGTCTGTCACAACGGGAAACACATTCACGCTTTCTGCCGTTTCTATCGGTATCCCTGACCCCGTTTAATAAAGAGGTGCTGACATATGGTCACTTTCGCAAACAGAGCTAAAGTCAGCACCTCAACAACAGGTACTGGTAATATCACACTTGGTACTGCTGTTGCTGGCTACCAATCCTTTTCTGCCGCTGGTGTCGTCAACTCTGATGTATGTCGCTACACCATTGAGGATGGCAATGCGTGGGAAATCGGCTCTGGCACTTACTCTGCTGGCACTCTCACTCGTGTTCTTGGTGAAAGCTCTACAGGCTCTCTGCTGAACCTTTCAGGCGATGCGGTGGTCTACATCACTGCGTCTGGTGAAGACATTGTGCAGCCTTCAGACTTGGCGACAGTTGCCACTACGGGCGCTTATAGTGACCTGTCTGGAATACCCACGCTTGGCGCTGCGTTCCAAGCAACTTTAACATCTGGCGATGTTAGAAATGCAGTTGTACTTTGGAACAATATAGAAACAAATATTGGGGGCCATTACAGCAGCGCCACAGGAAGATTTACTGCGCCTGTTTCGGGCAATTATTACTTTGGCGCAAACGGCATCTTGGGGGATGCATCAGGAAGACTGCAACTCGGGTCTATGAATCTTCGGAAAAATGGCGCGGATGTGAAGGTGAGCCATTTCAATAATAGCGACGCTTGGGAAAACTGTAGTATCACATCTATCATGGCTATGTCTGTTGGTGATTACGCTGATATCTACATTTCGTCTGATTACAATGCGCCAAGTCTGTTTGGCTCTGGGTTATACTCCAATTTTTGTGGCTTTCTCCTCGGATAACCGAAAGGATAATAACTATGAACTACACCGTCACCCTCACCCCCGCCGAAGACGCGGCACTGTCCTACGCAGCGTTGTCGCAGCAGGATTGGATCGACAACTCGGTCCACGAACGCGCGCGCCTCGCCACAGACGAGATTGTAGGGATCACAGTGACCAAGTGCCTAGAAGCTGGAATTCAAATCCCCAACGCGAAAGACGAAATGGTCACGCTGGCCTTCGCACAGGGCTGGGTCAAGACCGCAGCCGAGCGTCAGGTGGAAGTCGAACGTCAGGCGGAAGTCGAGGCGGCAGCGCAGGCCAGCAGGGAACCTAACTAATGTCAGGCTACATCTAAATGCTTGGATTTTCGCCTCTAGCCTCTGCGCCTTTAGCCTCTGCGCCTCTGGCTGATGATGGGGCGGTTATCGTCTACCCCATAAATGCTGATGGCATTGTCACGGGTCAAGCTGTTGTTGATAGTTCTACTGTAGCTCAGGAACACGGCCTTACAGCCGATGGCTTGACGACAGGGTTACCAGTCGTTCCGTTGTCAACGCTTGTTCGGACACACATCCTACCGGCAAACAGCATTACAACCGGCCAACCTGTAGTGCCAGCTATCAGTGCTTCTGAAGAAGAGACTTTCTCTGCTGACCCAACCACTACTGGTCAGCCTACAGTACAAGCCTCTGACCTACTGCAAGAGCATGAACTCTCACCAGTGGCAATTATTACAGGTCAACCAGTTGTCCCCGCAATCACAATGTCAGAGGACGAGACCTTTGCGGCTGATCCGATTTTGTCGGGCGCACCCGTCATTGCGACAGCCACAATCGAGCAAGATGAAAATCTAAACGGCGACAACATTGCGACGGGCAACGCTGTTGTTCCTGCGATTACAATGTCAGAGCGTGAAACGCTAAACGCTGACCCGATAACGGCTGACTTCCCAAGGGTCGGACAACCGACGATTGAGCAAGAGCATGACCTTGCGCCAGTGAGTATCGCAAGCGGCGCGCCTGTCATTTCTGCATCTGTCATTGCGCAGGTGGAAGTTCTGACAGCGGCTAACATCACCACCCAGCCGCCCGTTGTTGGAAGCCCCACAGCGATTGTTGTCCATGTTTTGAGCGCCGATGACATCACGACAGCCGCGCCCATTGTTGACGCCTCTACCATCGAGCAAGAACACGAGTTGCAGGCCGATAATGTTTTGGCTGGCGCACCTGTAATTCAGCCATCTGTTATGGATGTCACGGTAATCCTCAGCGCAGACAGCATTGTGACAGGTGCGCCTGTGTTTGGGCCAGCATATGTCAATGGAAGCGCTAGAAGGTCGATCAGCATTTCTGATCCTTCAAATAACGTCGCCCTAGTGAAGATTGGGCCAAATGCGTGTATTGTGACGCAGCAAGCAAACGAGGCGGCATAATGGTTTTTTACATCAAGCAAAACGACACAAGCCCTTCGATGCTGGCTACGCTCGAGGATGCATCTGGAAATGCAATCAACCTTCTTGGCGCTTCTGTTCGCTTTCATATGAGTGCAATCAGTTCTAGCATCACAAAGGTTGACGCTTCGGCATCTATCGTAACCCCCGCTGCTGGAACTGTTCAATACGATTGGGACGCGCTAGACACCGACACAATCGGCTCATTCCAAGCTGAATTTGAAGTCACATATGTTGATGGCACAATCGAGACATTCCCGAATGACGGATATGTGCGGGTCGAAATTATCCGAGATATTGCGTGAGGCTGACCTATGGACACTCTATCCCTGCTCAAAACACTCTGGCCAATCGTTGTCGGTTTCATTGCGTTTCTGGTCTGGCTGATCCGGCTTGAGGGTCGGTCTATCGAGAACAACAAAGAGATCAAGCGGCTCTGGTCGCAGCGCAAAGAGGACTTGGAAATGTCCCGTCAGTCGCGCGTGGACACGAACAAGATGCTGGGCGAGATACGCGATGACATCAAGGCGCTGATCGCCAAAGTCGGAAAATGACACCGGAGTGGCTGAACCGCTGGCGCATCTGGCCACGGCTCATCATCACGCTTTACGGGATCGCCTTCTACCGCACTACCGAATGGTTTATGGCGCTGCCTGACCCGACAAACGCGCAGGCAGGCTTTGTCAGCGTCATCGTTGGTGCAGGCGCAGGTTTCTTTGGGATATACGTCAATGGCAAAGCATCTAGCTCTAGTGTGCCTTCTGATCGCTCTGACGGGCTGCGGTAAGCTGCCCATCGGGATGCTCGGCGGTGGACCTAACGTCGCAGCCAATACGCAGGTCGGGCGCGAGAACGTGCAGCAAGCGGTGGCGCAGCAGACTCGAACAACCGCGGGCCGTGATGTGGTGACCACGACGCGAGATGTGGAGGCGGATCAAGTGGACGCTGTGACGATCAACAATGATCGGGTTCCAATTTGGCTGATTGTCGCGCTCGTGTTAGGGTGGCTTGCACCTAGCCCTAATGAAATCGGGCGCGGCGTGCGCAGATTATTTAAGCGGAGACATTGATATGGGTTTCAGCCTATCGAAGCGCAGCCTGAGCCGATTGGCTGGCGTGGATGAAGATTTAGTCGAAGTCGTGAAATACGCCATCACGGTCACAAAGATTGACTTTGGCGTGACGTGCGGCGTGCGCACCGTAGCAGAGCAAAAGGCCCTTGTGGCCAGCGGTGCCAGCCAGACGATGAACTCCAAGCACCTTGAGGGCCGCGCTGTTGATCTGGTCGCCTACATCGGCCCGCGCGTGTCGTGGGAGCTAAACCTATACGACGACATCGCTGACGCCATGAAAGAGGGCGCTGTGGTCAAATCCGTTGATCTGCGTTGGGGGGCGGCTTGGCACATCCCGGACATTCGTTTTTGGGACGGCACGATGGAGGACGCGATGAACAGTTACATCGACCTGCGCAGGTCTCAAGGCAAACGGCCATTCATTGATGCCGTCCACTGGGAGCTGAATTGATTTATGGGGCGCGCGACGCAGGCAAGGGAGGGGGACCACGCCGCGCGCCTCCTACATATCACCAAGCAGTCGCTTCACCAAAGGCAAATATCCGTGATCGGGTCCGTGCTTGTCGCGCCAAGTCTGTTTGCCGTTGTGGATCGCTTCCGGGCCGTCTAAGTGACACTCCCGACACAGCGGTATCACATCGAAGTCGCTGGCCTTCCGGCTGCCGTAACGTTCGTGAATGCAATGGTGAGCGTCGGAGGGCGGCGGAGAGCCGCATATAACGCACGGTAGGGCCTTTACCCGTCGCATATACTCTAGGGCTTCCTGACCCGCCTCTGAGGCCCTGTAGGCCCTACGCTTGGCCGAGACTTTGCGTAGGGGTGTTTTTTGTTTGAGCGGTGAACGCTTCACTGGAACCATTTCTCCCAGCGGTGGCACTCTGCGCTGATGAACTTGACCTCTTGGTATAGGTACGAGACCTTTTTTTTGCTTTTGCGCGCGCGTTCTATGGCTTGGTTGAAAAGTTCACGCTCCGCATATAGCGCATTCAGCTTACGGCGAGCGATAGGCCGCATGATTGGGGTTAAGAGCCAGCGTATCATAAACCAAGAGCCTCGCGGTACAGTTCCTCTATCGCTTCTTCCTCGGCGCGCTCATCCGCTTCCTTTTTGCGCAGCGCGACGATCTTGCGGATGGTCTTGGTGCAGTATCCGCGAGACTTGGCTTCGTCATAGACTTCCTTGCGGGCTTCGGTTTCGTCAGCGATGGCCGCGTTTTGATGCTCAATGCGTTCGACGATCTGGCGAAGTTCGTCGGCGGTGACTGCGAATGTGTCTGTCATGGTCATGTTCTCCGTGGTGGCTCTGATGGAAGGGCGGCGATGACTTCGCGCCCGGTGGTTGTCACGCGCCAATGGTTTCCGCGCGTTGCAATTTCGAATGGCTTGTCTTTCGGTGGATCGGCCTGTTCCAGCCAGCCGCATTCCGCGAGGCTTAGAAGCGCAGACCCATGCACGCCCGTCTCGATGGACGTGAACGCGGTGTCTTGCACCTTGGCCAGCTTTTTAAGCGTCAGCCATCGTGATCGTGTTAGCTTGGGTTTCATGTGAACTCCTGTTCATAGCGTAGGGCTTCTGGATCTGTCAGGTGCACGCCTTGCGCCAGACAGTGTTTTTGCATTTCATCCATGAACGCAGTCATCTGCTTGACGGTCATCAGCCGCGTCACTGGCAAGTCAAAGTCCTTGATCGCGTCTAGTTTCTGGTCGTATGGCAGGTGCTTCATAACCCTGTCATATGACACTCGGAACGCCTCGTTCTCAGCCCGCAGTATCGGCACGCCAAAGCGTAGCTTGCACTCTGCGCGGACATCCTCGTGGGTCTGATCGCCAAGCTGGGTAGCAATGTCAGTAAACCATCGCTGCGCCAGCCTGTTCTGAATGTGAGAGCGTTGCGCGCCTTGCGTCCATGTCACCGTCAGGGGCAGCTTGCGCCCCCGCAGCAACACCGACAGCGCGTCAACGTGCCCGGGTTCGCGGATGATTTTAGTCGGCATCAGAAGGCTTCCTTTTCCGTCCAGCGTTTCACACCTTCAATCTCTGTTCCTTTGTGATGCTTGTCGATATACGCTTCAATAAAGGCGGTCATTGCGTCCCGGTCGTTCTGCGCGATCCAATGCAGTGCTGCGCGGTGGTCCTGAATTTCATAGCGATGAACCGTGCGCATTCCTTTCACCGTGTCTTTTTGCTTGGCGCTGGCTTCCTGCGCCGCCTGCTGCGCCATAGCGGCCTTCTCAGCGGCATCTCGCTGCGCTTGGATATCTGACGCCTGAGCGGCGCGTGCGGCCTCCATCGCCTCTCGCTTGGCCTTCTCAGCGGCCTCCCATGCTGCACGCTTTTCAGCCTCCTTTTGCGCGGCAAGGTGGCGTTTGAATGGGTCTTGCGCTGCGACGATGCCTTTGGCTACGCGGTCAAGGTCATCTTGGGTCGGCTTCCACCGTGCAACTTCTGCTTTCCATGCCTCATGCAGCGGCTTGGTAGCATCGTCGCGAGCGTTTTTAACGTCCTTGATCGCGGACTTTATAGATTTTAGCAGAGCATCCGTGGCCTTTAGCTGGTACTCGTACTGCACTGGCTCCCCGTCAAGCCAGTTGCCTGCTTCCTCGATGACATCAGCGTAGGGCGCAAGTGCCACGTCGATTGGGTCAGGCGGATTGTTGTGTCCGATGTTGCTCATTTTGCTCTCTCCTAGTATGGAATTTGGTCATCACCGATGTCGGAATTGTCCGGCATGGTCAGGTTCTTTTTTGCTGCGTTCTTAGCTGCGACGACATCAGCGTGCGCGGCTGTAGGCTTGGGCAAGTTTGACCAGCGGTCTTTCAGGTCATCCAAGCTGTCAGCCTGCGCGAGATATTCTGTGGCTTGCTTGATTGCCTGCGGGTCAACCTCGGGCGGCTTGGGCGCTTCGCGCTTCGGTGCAGCTTTTGATGCTGCGTTGCCGTCGTCATCTTCAGCGGCTATCCCGCAAAGGCTTTCTACGCCCACGCGTTTTGCGTAAGTTGTGGCAGATTTAAGGCCCTGCATGTCATTTTTGGACACGATAAGCGGCACGTCGCAAAAGATGTGCGTATCACTCTCGCCGTGGCTCAGAGTGGTGCGCATCATGTTGGTGCCTTCTATGGGTACGATGCTGCTCCAAACCGAAACCCCGTTTTGGTTCAGGGCTGGTAGTGCGACCTGCATCACGTCCGCCAAGTCGGCGTATTTGCTGCGAAAGTGGGGGTTCACCGTCCCTTTGACCACAGGCCCCATCTCAGACTGCGCCGAAGCTAGTGCGGTGTATACGTTTTTGTGCTGTGTCATTTCTGTGTCTCCTGTTTGTTGTTAAGGTCAGCAAGTGCCTTGCGCACCTGCTCAACCATTTCCCCTGCTGTTGCGTGGCTACTCTCGCGGACGATCGCTTGGATTTGCCCGATGCAATAGGCTCGGTCCCATTCGCGGTTCATCATTCAAACTCCAGTCCGTCGCACATGCTGTGGATCGCGTCGCGCAAGTCTTTCGGCAGTGACATGACGTTTACGTCTACGCCGAGGATTGTAATCGACTGCACGTCGATTGTGCTGTCTTTGACGACTTCCCATGTAGGCGATCCTGGCACACCGTAGTCGTCGGTCTCCGTCTCTGCGGTATAGTCGATTTCAATGTCGTCGCTTGCGTATTTTGCTGTTCGTGTCATTCTACATACCTCTCTTGACTGGTTCTTGATACCGCGCTACCAGTGCGCTTGTAAACAGAAAAATGCAGCTAACGAAAAAAAGAGAGATGAGATACGATGCAAGCAACGAACAAAGAGGGCAGAGATATGGGATTTAGGGGACGCCATAAGAACCGCCGGGACGCCAACGAGGCGGATCTGGTCGCGGAACTGCGCGCGCACGGGTTCAGCGTTTACATGATGGATCAGCCGCTCGATCTGCTGGTGGGCTATGCTGGCCGAACCTACCTAGTCGAGATCAAGACGGAAAAGGGCAGGTTGACGGAGGCGCAGCTTGAGTTCCTCGCGCACTGGCGGGGCGATGCTACGGTCCTGCGCACCAGCACCGATGTTAAGCTGTTCGCGCGAATGGTGAAGGGGGTTCCCTGCGATGGATGACATGCGCCTGACCATCCTGTCCTATCTCCGCATCATCCCTGCGGCCAACACCGATATGATCGCGCGGGAGTTGGGCTTGCCTCATAGAGCCGTGCAGGACACGCTGCACCAGATGGACGATGACGGCGACGTTTTCCTGCGCTGCGGATGGTATCGACTGAGCGAAGCTTCTAAGACCTCGCTTGCAAGAGGCTGAAAAATGCTTTAGAAAGAAAAGCGGC
>Ga0228620_1000388_pt1 | contig 24637 bp, 32 predicted proteins | sample 23DmetaG_FD_186030 | JGI IMG/M metagenome (GOLD analysis project Ga0228620, IMG submission 186030) | Seawater microbial communities from Monterey Bay, California, United States - 23D | ecosystem: Environmental > Aquatic > Marine > Coastal | place: USA: California | collected 2016-10-06 | reverse complement strand
GTTCTTAACTGCAGCATATTATTTGAAAATACGAATTGTGCAGTATTAATCTCTGTCTCGCCGATCTTACCATTCAATATGGTTTGTAAATTACTAATATTGCCGATTGAATGACCGTGACCAATTTGAGAATATCTATCATCATGAAGATGAGTGTTTAAAGAATATTGAGAGTGTGTATGATTAGTATCAGCCTTGCCACTAAGAGCAGTATCAATATATCCCTTATTTACTAGTGATGTTGTACCTGTTCCACTCGTGCTTAATGTAGTTGGCTTAAGTAGCTGAATACTATCTTCATATAATTTAAGTACAGATGTTAATGCAGTAGGAGTTCCAGAAGTAACACTACTTTTCAATTGAAAATCTAATAATTCTTGATTACTATCAACACTAGATGAGATTCTAGCTGAAGAACCAGAACGATCTGGGGTACCACCTGTATGATTGAATGTAAGATTAGCATTACCATATCCATCATTGAGTGTAAGACCAACGGTACCTCCCGCATGACTGTTTGAACCCGAATCAACATATCCTGCAATAATGTCGTGACCTGCTCTTAACACCCCGCCTGTTGTCCATGTTGGTGCACCAGTACTTAGATTATCTTCGAGCGCACTTGCCAAGGAATTGATTGTGGTCTTCTTTGTATCACCTGATTGGACTATAGCCAATACTTCTGTTCCAGCTGGAGTTGAAGCTGATGTGAGTTCTGATATTTTAATTTCAGGCATAATTATATTTATACGATTCTTTTATTTAAATTTATTATTTTATTAAGTAGTCTTGATCATCTTCAGTTTCTATATCTTCAAGAGCTTCAGTGTTCAAGCGAAGATTCTTTAGGAGCGATAGATCAATTAATGCTCCTAAATTATTAAAGACATTTGGATTATTGAAAACTGCTTCTTCAAATGTAGTATTCAAATAAGGCGTGATTGGATTTTGATCTAAAAATTTAATATTCTCTAGATAATCTTCTCGTGCAAATGCGTTTCTATCCTTTGTCGATCTATGAAGAAGGTGAAGAGTTGAAAGTACCATTCTTTGATATGTAGGATCATTAGGTCCAAGATCAAATTCAAGTGCCTCAATAATCATCTCAAGGAATCTAAGATCACCTGTTAACCAACCAGGTTGAAATAGTGGCATGTGATGAGCATCGGCATCAGAATCTAATATCGATGGTGGTGTCAATCCTTCCATCCATCTCAAATCAACAAGTGGATCATTAGTACGATAATTCCCCTTATATTGTGTTGGATCAAATGTATTCTTATATTGTCTTAGTGCCTGATCAAATTCAACCTTTGGTCCGATCCAATTATTATCAACATTAAGAATGTATAGAACAGCTGCAAAGAATTTTAATCCTGCAGGGTGAACCATTCTTATGAATTCATTCTCCCACTGATTAGAAGATAATGCTACATTCACAACATAGGAAAACTCTTGCCAGAAATCTCCATCATGTAATCTATTCACATCAGAGGCAAAACTCCGACGATCATTATAACTTCCAATATCTTTAGTGGTGTATGTGTGCTGTATCGTGTTACCTGAGGTGAACAAGTCCGATTTTAAATCGCCCCACAAAACCTTTTGTTTATCCACTGCGAATCCAGTGGTATATATCGCGTTGATTCCAATTGTTGGACCAAAGCCAGATTCATCTAATTCTGGTTCGTCAAATGTCCAGAAACTTTCAACAGCATGACCTGTTAGAAGATTGAGTGTATATGCTTGATCATTTTTCTCAATGAGTGTAGAACCGTTAATAAAACTTCCCTCTTGATTATCGAATTCTATTTGATAAAAGTTATAAGCAGCGGACAAATAATAATTATAAACCTGTAGTATTTCAGATGGAGTCAATGAACTATTATAATACTGAATATTGGACATTATCCCTTTGAAAAAATATTTATTACCAGTCCATCTACCAATGTTGATAGGTGTTTGATCAGTAATATTTAAATGTACACTTGTATCACCTGAGATAATGGTTTCAAAATTTCCTCCATCAACAGAAACTTTAATATATCCACCTTTTCTTGCTTTTTTACCCATCATTGCAACAGTGTAATATTTGCCATTAGCTGGTACACTAGTATTAGATGCAAATATAAATCCATAATTGGGTACAGGTGTATTTACAAATGCATTCAATGTAGAATGATCATTGAACCATTCGATATCAGCAGTGAAAACATCTTCACTTGTATCTTCTGAATAACATAAGATTACACCTTCATCTGGGCCTTGTCCAACACCCAGTATATATTTCCTTGCACCTTTGAATATCCATTTATTTCCATCATAGTAGATAACTGCACATGGCCAATTATTTGGAGTTCCAAAGCCGGAATTTTCATCGAATGAATAAGTATTCTGGGTCGACGATGATCCATTAGTATAAAATACATTTGTATCTACATAAAATGGCTTACCATTATATAATCCAGTATTTCCATCATAAGCAGTATTTTTATAATATATACCACTTCGATCTCCATAGAAGTCTGTCGTGGCTTTGAAATCTGAAATATTTATATTATTACCAGATTCTTTAATCATAGGATTACGTATGTTATTCCACCACCGACCAACTTTTCCGTTTGATGCTTTTATGTATAATTCGTGTGCTTCATATGGACTTCCTCGTTCGGTTGCACTGAATATATTTTGTGTAGAAGTACCAGAACTGTCTTCTCTTCTTATCCTTGCAACAATCGTGTGTTCATCTGTAATAGGAATATCAGTTCCTCTATTTCCTATACTAATATAATCGTTGCTACCATCAAATCTTATATCTTGAGATTCTGGTTGATATTCAAGTCCATTTTGAAATGTACCAACCCAAGGATAATCAGAAATTGATATCCAATTAGTAGATGTAGTATTTTGTTTAGAATCAAACCCCATTACCATACCATCAGTAATGTTATCATATTCAAACTCTTTATCTACATTCACATAATTAGAAAGTTGACCCTCTCCAAGTACAACATCAGAATTATCCTTGATCTGAAAAACGGTATTAATCGATTCATTTGTCAATTTACCAGATAGTAGATTACCGACCAATTGTATCTCATCCTTGATATTACTAGGTTCCCAATCACCTTCAGATAATTTAAATAATTTTTCCTTCGGATATGTCACACTTGCATACTCATCAAAGAAGATTCGGAAAAATGTATATAGACTATCTTCAGAACCTCGAATTGAATAAAATTTTACTATCTTTTTATATAGAGAAACTTTATCCAATACATTTGAATTTGGAACATTTTTAGCAATCTCTTCACCAATCGAATCAAGATACTCGTTAGAAACTCTATCAATATCATGATTATCAATGATGCGATTAATTTCGCATGATGGCAATCCATTCGTGTTTAGATAATCATAATAATCTTCAAGAAGAGTAACAAGGCCCTTTGCCTTATTCACTATTGCTTGAGGTATTATCGTGTTGACACGAGTAGTCTCTGTATTATGAGGCTTGCTTATATTAGAAGCAGATGCTATTGCGATATGAGCCATTCTTAGCGGTGTCTATTAAAGGTTTTATAATCAATTGCTCCAGATGAACCCGAAACTGAAATAGTATCAACATCGGCTATAACTTGAGTTTTGTCAATATCAATTGATAAAAGATTATTTCTTTTTGAAACAATATCATTCGATGCAGGAGAAACATAAATATTAATGGATTCATTCTGCTCAACAGGAAGTGGATTAATTTTTACAATACCCTCTTTCATGAATATTGTACCAATTGATTTATATACCTTTATTCTTTCTCCCGAACTAGTTTCTCTGTATGCAAAGATGTTTCTCTCATTTATAGAACCGTTCTTAATTTCATCTGCAAGTTTATATGTTACACCACCAAATATCCAAGAATCAGAACTGATAATAGATTCTTCTTCGTCAATATCTCCATAAAGTTCCATATCAAAATTTAATTCAACTGGTGTCAAGTTACCATAGGTTATATTAAGTGCTTTATATATGAATACACGAACAAAGGAATTTAAAATAGAAAAATCAGAATTATCAACCAGAGAAAGTAATTGTGAATATCTAAAAATATTATCAAATTGTTGTAGTTGATTTATATTATAATCTTCAATCACACCACGAACCTTTGTCTCAAGTTGACCTCGAGATAAACTAGTTCTATTAGAATCATATTTAAATAAAACATCAAAATATAAGTATGTATATTCTGGATCAACTATCTTAGGTAAGATGGCGATAATCTTTTTATCTTTCAACAGAGATTCAATCGAGTCCTTCTGTTGAACACTTAATGTTTCACCATCGACAGGTTTACCACTGATGAATACTTTTCCAAATTCTGGCGGATTGTTATCCTGTCCACCCCAGATAGAAAGTGTTTGAATACCTGTAATATTCTGAGAAATAATTGATTTATAATCATCAATTGTTACAGTTCTATTCTGAGCAACAAAGGAAAGTGGTGCATTAAATCGAATAGATTCAACACCCTCTTTTTCAGCGCCCTCAGAAGATTTAGATATTAGTGTAATATTAGGAGAAATACCTGAGCCTACCCAATCGAATATGGTAGCACCATTTGCTTCTGAACCAAGTGTGCTAATATATTTGAAATCGATAATATTTAATCTATCAGGTTTCTTGCCAAAAACATTATCTCCAAAAGAAACTTCATAATTCCCAGAATAATTTTCAGTTATAAAATATATATTAGAATCTCCTGTCACTCCACCAATTTCATTGAAAGGTATGTAAGCTTGAAATGAATTACTCCTTGCATTTTCATATACATTTACATCAAGATTTGAAATATCAATGGTATCATCATCAATCTCAAATTTCTGACTTAAATTAATATCATCAACAACATATTTGTTATGCTTAATTCTACCTTGATAGATTTCTACATTTGGGAAAGAATATACATCATTTACTATATCAAGCTGAGCTGTATAATCTTCAACCGTGATAAATGTATATGTTATATCATTTAGAACCGTTGTAAATTTGGCACCAGATATAAGTGTATAAGATTCTCTCCCTTCATTGATTGAACTTGGAAAAGAAAGTGCCAGCGTTGCTCTCGATGCTGTGCGACTACGTGGTGTATAACCCAATAGTTTAGCACGTGATACAACATTAGATCTTATCTGAGCCGAATCAATGAATGATTCATTCAAAGAATTATGTGCTAGAATAGCATTATAGTGTGTATTATATGCAAGGACATCTAGCATCTGATTCAAGCCTGAACCTTCGAAATCCCAGTCTTCATATGCACCCGATTCGTGTTGTTTAAAATATGTTATCAGATTATTTTTAATCTGATCAAAATCTAACTCTGTTACGTTAAGCTGTTTCATTTATTATCTTAATCTCTCTAAATAAAAATTAATTTCTTGGGGAATTTCTGAGAAAATAACTCTAAATCCAATTATTATATTATATGCATTCCTATCAGAATTATCAAAAACTTGAACAGTTATATCTGTGACTCTTGGTTCATATCTTTTTAATACTGTAATTATTTCTGATTTAATAGCAGATGCTGTGAATACATCCGCAGGCTCGAAAAGTAGTCTCGTGATATTAGAACCTACCTTTGGTTGAAAAGGTCTTTCTCCACGATTTGTGAGAATCAGATTTTGAACAGATTGTTTTACAGCATCAATATCCTTTAATGCAATTATATCTTTATAGTTAGGATGTACATCTTTAAAGTTTATAGGTAGATCTGAGTATAGATCACGCTTAGAGACATTGGAAGTCCTATTCTTATTATAATCTGAGAGTACATTTGACATATAATCTATTTATAAGAATTTACCTAACATATCAAGCCTTATACTTTCTTAAATCATCTATAATAGCTTCATGTTTAAGCTGGATCTTGGCATAACCAACTAATACTCCATCATGACTACTAGTGTTTGTAATTATTAAAAGCCTCGACTGCATCTACGTATCGTGAATTTATTTCTTTCACCTTGGGCCACCATTTCATACCATCTACAATCGCAGGGGTGATTGTCACAACACCGTTATTAAATGTAATTCTGTTGTAATGCATCACGTGTCCTTCTGCATTTGGATCAGCTTCCTGCTGCGCCGCCAGAAATTCCATTGCATCTATACCAACTTGCATACCTTGTATGTGCATTGTATAGTAATGAAAGATAAGCTTTTTATTATAGAATGCCGTCTTCCCGTCGTTGTAATATTGCCACTTTTCCTCAATCAGTTCCTTTTCAGCACTCGAAGCAACAGAGTTATAATACTCACTTTCCTTTAGATTTGCCTTTGCAATTTTCTCCTTGAGCTTTTTGTATTTTTTATTAAGCGCCATTTTCTTTTCGCTTTTAGCGTATTTTTTTATTGCAGGTAAGAATGGTGCAATCAGCTCATCAATCTCTTTCCTATAAGGTGCTAGATCATCGAGCAACTCTGAAAAAGATTTCTCGATTAGACCTGACTCGCTTACCTGCTTCTCCTTCTCTACAACAGTAGGTACAACTGGTGCGACCTTCTCTGGTATATCAGCAGCCACAGTTGGTTCTTCAGTCTTCATCTTAACCTCTTCTACTTTACCTTCAGCACTCACCTTAGGTGCGTCGATATTGGGTACATCCTTACAGAAATCGAACTCCGGCACACCACCCGTAATATTACTGACAGCGCCGCTCACGAAATCATTAAGATCTTCTTCAAAGTTATCGACTAAACTCTTTGCCGCAGACACCTTATCCATAAGACCATCTATATCGATATCAGGTAGAGCATCGCCCCACCGTTCTTTAAATGCTGCCTTCGCTTCTGCAAGCTCTTTACCCACCTTGCCTTTTAACCCATCAAGTTCTTTTTTGAAATTCGGAATCGCGGGCGGCTTGGGAACCGCAGCAAGTAGAGCATCTTTCATCTCATCTGCCTTCGCTTTGAGATCTGCCATAGCACCTGCTCCCAAAGATTGCATCTCCGCAACCTTTGAATTCAGAGCATCTTTCTTCGCATTAAGAGCATCAAGCTTAGCGTTACTAGAACAGTTAATAGCCATATTAATTTAAGTCAATTCTTGCACCATCAATATCTACATTAGATGGAGTTGTTATTACAATATTATTCAGTGCATCAATATCGATGTCAGAATTTGTGTCAAGTTTCATAGTAGAATCAGAAACTGCTGTAAGAGTACCGCCTGCGGTCATTGTGAAATTGCCGATTGCTGTAGTGCTATTTGAACCATTTACTGTAGTATCAGAATTTAATATAATAGCAAGTTTATGATTGCCAGTGATGTTGGTTGTGCTATCGACCACTACATCCCTTATTTCATTACCGCCTATGCGTGACGTAAAATTCTCCGCTACATTAATACTACGCTCTTGGTCGATTTCGATTAATTCGTTCTGACCAATCTTACTCGTGCGTGTACCTTTCACATATTCTGTTTTGTCTCCTTCGACTTCGAGATGGTAATTCCCTTTGACAAGAGTTTTCATATCACCATCAACAGTCAAGTTCACGTTACCTTTGATATACATGTTCTTACTCTTAAAGGTAACCTCATACTCATCGCCAACAACAGTCACGGTCTTATCTCCGTTAGATACAATCTCTTCATAAGTACCAGAGGTATGGAAGTTAGACAATCTCTCATAATTCGGAGTATCATCAATCTCTTTTATATGACCAGACTCAGACTCATGCACATGATTCGCAGGATAGACAGGATTAATAATCTCTTCAAGTTTGCGATTCTCCCAAGTACTTCTATTATAATAGGTATCATCTTTGTCGGGTGATATGGAAGTAACTCGCGGAGGTATCGCAGTTTCAATCTCTTCTTGCCTTATATCCTCCTTTGTTACATAAGGTTGAGATTGACTGTATTTAGATCGAGCTGCACGAGGTGTATCGACATCTTCAGCTATATAAGATGCCCTTGGATAAAAGCCATTGGGGTCATTGAAACCAACTTCTACATTAGCAACACTAGTTACACGAGATGGAACAGAACCTATAATAAGAGGATCTTGTGCATTTGTACCATCTCGAAAGAATCCAACTACCCAACTTCCTTGAAGTATACCAGTTGCAGATTGACCTATTCCAGTCATACTTGCAGAGGTAATAGGTAACATTACATGTGCCCAAGGCAAGTCTTCTGTTGAGATATTCTGTTTATTTTCTGTATGATAACCAAAACACCTTACTTTATAACGACCCATCTCTTCGGGATCATTAATATCTTCGATGACACCAGTGAACCAGTGAAATCCTTTACCATATATAAAATCGTCGTGCATAATATTATTTACTTATATCAATTGAAAAGGAATCACGTTTCACCTTTACACTAGTATAATATTTACTTTCGTTAAAGGTATGAATCGTAGAGACAATCATATATCTACCCGATAGGTGTTCATCCCATAAATCACGTGGATCTTTATCGATCATCTTTTTCATACTTTGTGGATCAATAGCTCTCTGAAATTTAAGATCTATAACACGACCTGGATTCAATCCCATATCTCCACATAATACTATTTCATGTGATTTAGTATCAAGTACCTCATGATATGCCTTTGTTATCCCCTTTGTCTCTTTTCTCAGAGCATTAAAATTTTTCTCTGTATTATAAGCGCCAGTATTAATACTTGTGTATTCACAGTGTGCTTCCGATAGAGTACCAATCTCTTCGGATGAAGAACGGAATGATTTAGATAATACTGTACCGTCTTCTAAAGAATTATCTTTTGATAGTAAGTCTTTATTATATTCATAGATATAATTTGTATATGTCTTTGAAGTATAATCAAGATAATTATTTTTCGAACCAAAGGCACCTTCTTTACCTTGAAACATCTTACCAATATTGAGATCAGATGCAAGCTCCATTATTCTCTTAGATCTTTCTAGATAATCCTCACTTGTCTGTGCATTTTTTGCAAATCCTTTAGTATAAATATATTCTCCATATGGCTTCTGTTCAATGAATGATGACAGAGATGATAACTGTACATTACCCCATAGTGTTTGAAATAAGAAGAACGGCGCAAGCTTCTCATCAAATGTCTTTGAAAGAAACCAGTTGGCTGCATTAAGAGGTGCTTGAATATTAATAATACCCTTTGATCTTGAAATCGGCGCGCCAGTTAATTTAAATTTATCTTTTGGTACTTTAAGATCATTTACAATTATATTTTCTATTTCATCTGAAAGAAGTCCATCATATGAACGAGAAATTTTTCTAAAAGATGATGTATATGCATGTGGTGATATTGCGGATAAACTATACACATGTCTGTGTTGACCAGATCTACCATATAATGGATATTCAGTAACAAACAAGAAAAGATCAATTATTTCAACAGGCTCTCCCGTCGTAAAAGCAGATTTTCTTTCCAACTTTAACTGTATGGTTTCTTGTCCTGTAATTGGAAATTCTTCAAAGAAATTAGCGGAATCATTAATATCAAATTTAGCAACTATACTATTCATGTATAGACTTTCGCTAATAGTGAATTTGACAACAAGATTGCGAATATCCTTTTCTACACCCTTATAATTTCTAATAAGAATTTCTTTACAGTTGAAAGAATCTGGTGTTGGTGCTTTCTTAGAACCTTGTTCTAAAACATTTATATTTGAAGATGGCATTATGATTTAATAAGTTCTTTATATCTATCAACAAAATCGTCAATGACTTCTTTTCGGATAATTCTTATTTTTCTTCTTTCAAAGTTTTTCTCTTCTTCATATTCTAAATACGAAATACTAGTAGATATAGGATTTGGTCTATAAATGAAATATGAACCACTTGTATATGTATTGGTATATGTATCATTTGTCACATCAGTCACTAATCCCTTTGTAAAGGATGAATAAACCTCTTCATATTCCTCAAGCTGTCCTCTCATATAAGGCTCTATCTCAAGTTCAGAAAGATCATATTCTAAATTATATGCTTGGAAACCAGAGATAATACTATTTTCTTCAATGTCAGCATCTAAATAAAATTTCGGAGCATTATAAGCTTTTGCGAATACTTTTCTACTTTCAAAAATAATGGACTGGAAATATTCAGTATAAAATAATTCATAATATTCTGGTGTATCAAACACGATCCCATCTTCTTCTAAATCTCTAAGAGTAAAAGAATAATAAGAGGTTGGATAATTTTTCTGCGTCCAAAGATATATACTCTTTAACCAGTCAAGTCTTTGTTTTTCAAACTCTTCATATTCTTCACCTTGATATGGATTTTCTTTATACCGAAGTCTGAATTTATCTTTAGCTAAGAAAGATGTACTCGATACATCATGTACCCAGAGTTGTAGGGAATTGATATCATATTTTAAAATCTCTGCACTATTATTATCTTCATCGATAATCTCAACGTTAGTAAAATCTAACCCACCCATATAATCGATATGTTCTAGAGTATCTTCACCGTCAATTATTACTCTCTTTTGAATTGGAGCAAAAATTAATACAGAATAATCACCATACTCTTGATCAATCCATGACTTGTGTTGATTGTATTCCATCGGCCATGAATTAAGACCAGATTTAAGAGAATCATTTGTGACAAAGAATGTCCAATAATAATCAGGTGTCCCATATAATCTACTTGACACTGTATCAGGTCTTTCTCCATTCTTTATCTCATAAAAAGTATATGTAGATGCATTATCAATTAATACTTCATTAACATCTACATGACGAAAGATATCAATCACATCATTGATAATACCATCAGATAAAGTATTATATGATATTGCTGGAAACTGTTTAAAAAATGCCATATTTAATTTCCTCCTTCACCTGTTACTTCTATATTTTCTCCACCATCTGGCGGCGGGGATAATGTCGTTGTTCCTGCCTTAAATCTTCCAGAGCTTTCGTCCGCGACTATACCTCGAGCATCATCTTTCTTAATATTTAATATATCAGTTCTATTTAGAACTCGTGTTTCTTGGAAGGTGAGAGTAATATCAACTTCAAGTGGTGCATCATCATTGAAATACATATTTGATGTTGAATTAAACACAGATTCTATATTAGTCAAGTAACATGACCAGATTCCTGGTATATATGGATTCTCATCACCACCAGAGTTTATAAATTTGATAGTCCAAGGACATGGATATGAGAGATAAAAATTTGACCCTTCTGTAACATTAGCAGCATATGAATATTTTCTAAATAAATTATGTATATCTCTAATCTGTACAGCCTCTGGTTGTGATCTTGCAACTAACTTGAATGTAAAGGAAAAATTTCTAATATTATTACCTTCAAATGTTGTATTACTATTTGGATTGACTATCTTATTTGCTTTGAGTGCTTTATAATCTCCAATACCTCCTGGCATAAATTTTGCTGAGATCGCATCAATTGAATCCAGTATAGAGGTTGAGAATGATGAAGCAGCTTCTTTAATATTTTTATCACCTTCTTCAACTTGTTGAACTACCTTTGAACCGATTTTTTCTAGATTGATTGTGTTAAAGGAAGATGAATCATTAAAACTAATATTTGATGGAATAGGTAGATAAACAGCAGTATTTTCAGCCTCACTTGTATTCTCATCCTGCCATACTTTAAATTCTATTAGAGGTAGATGATCTGATTGACCTCTCATATTTGGTGGAAACATCAATATGGGTGAGCCGGTAGCCACATATTCATCAATCTGAAATACATCAGAGACTGAGGGAAGTTTTGGTATTTTAAATGAACTAGTGTCGATATTAATACTCATATAAATACTATTTATACATGAAATATTATAAGGGTAAATTTAAGCCAAAGAATTTAAAAAAATACGAAGGCGACTTTAGTAATATCACATATAGATCTCATTGGGAAAGACAAGTGTTTAGATGGTGTGATGATAATTCTGATATAATAGGTTGGAACAGTGAAGAAATAGTAATACCATATAAATGTAAGACCGATGGAAAAATGCATAGGTACTTCACTGATGTTTTTATTCGAATGAAAGATGGTAAGTGTTATCTCATTGAAATAAAACCAAAGAAACAGACACAACCTCCAAAAAAATCTTCTCGAAAAACAAAGAAGTATATCAATGAGGTAATGACTTATGCTAAAAATATATCGAAATGGGAAGCTGCACAAGACTTTGCTTCAAGGAATGGTTTGATATTTCAGATTTGGGATGAAACCACTTTGAAGAAAATGGGTATAAAACTACTCACATAATGATATAAATAGATCTATATGGCAAGTTCTTATACAGATAAACTACAGGCTAATGCATTTAGGGCGGGTATCGAAAAGAATACTAAAAAATCTCTCGCGTGGTTTCGTGGTAAATTAAAGGATATGACTAATATTAGTCGTGCCAAGTTACTTAAAGATGATAACTTTAAAACACGCGCGAAACCTTTATCTGGTAGAATGTTTATGTACTTCTATGATCCAAAACATAAGAAAACATTGCCTTACTATGATAGATTTCCTTTGATCTTTATGGTTGAAAAAGCAAAGGGTGGTTTCTATGGTTTGAATTTACACTACTTACCTCATAAGCAAAGGGCTCTTTTCTTTGATAAACTTACAGGATATGCAAATAATAAAAGTTACAATAGTAACACAAAATTAAAATTATCATATGATCTTTTAAAGGGTGCATCCAAGATGAGCGCATTCGGCCCTTGCTTTAAACACTATTTAACCAAGCATGTAAAATCTAAGATTGTCGAAGTTCCTGCTGATCAGTGGGAAACAGTTTTGTTTATGCCAACAGAAAACTTTAAGAAAGCCGATAAATCTAAGGTCTGGGCTGAATCAAGGAAAAAAATATAATGTCATTATTTACAGATATAGCATCAACAGTAGCACCAGGTTCAATCGATGATTTTAAATCATCAATAGGTAAACGTGGAGGTCTCGCTAGAACAAACAGATTCGCGGTCTTCATGTCACCACCAGAGCAATCCTTACTTAATATTGATCTACAGGAAATTGCTATAAGCGCAATATCTGGTAATTTTAATCCTAGATCATTAGTAAATGATCCACGTGATGTGGGAATATTATGCGAGAGTTGTTCAATACCAGGCAGACAAATACAAACAGTTGAGCATTCAGAATTTAGACAGACTGTAAAAGTACCTAATAGTTATATCAATGAAGATGTGACATTCTCTTTTCATCTAACTAATGATTATTATATGAAGAAGATGTTTGATAAGTGGTCAAGCATGATCATTAACCCAGATAGTTATAAATTAAATTATAATGCTGATTATCAAAGGGATGTTGTTATTCAGCAACTCAATGAAAAAAATATTCCTGTTTATGGAATAAAATTATTAAATGCATATCCTGTAAGTGTTCAAGCAGTTGATCTAAATAACTCTACACAAGATGGGATACAGAAATTGTCAGTAACAATGACATATGAAGATTTTGTACCAGAAGGAGGATTGTCCTCTGCTCTTTCTGGAATTAAGAACGCGATTGGAGGAATAACAAGATTATTGTAATAGTATGGCATTACCAAAATTAGAAACAAGTAAATATACGGCGGTGATACCGTCATCTAAAAAGACAATTGAGTTTCGTCCCTTCCTTGTAAAAGAAGAGAAGATTCTCATGATGGCTCAAGAGTCAAAGGATAATCTGCAGATTATAGGTGCATTGAAAGATATTATCAAATCATGTACATTCAATACAGTTGATCCAAGTGAATTAACAACATATGATCTAGAATATCTATTTCTTCAACTCAGAGCAAAGTCTGTTGGTGAAACATCAGAGATTAAAATCAAATGTGATGAGTGTGGAGAATACAATGAAGTTTCTGTAAATCTATCGGATGCTGAAGTAAAAAATCCAAATGATAGTGTAGATAAAAAGATTGAGTTAAATGATACAGTTGGTATCATTATGCGCCCTATCTCATTGGCTAAATCAGAAGATTTGTCAAAAATAAAGAAGGATGAAGATATTTTTATCAATTCTATCATTGCTAGTATCGAATCAATCTATGATAACAATGGTGTTTATTATACTGATGATACTTCTGAAAAAGATTTAAAAGAATTTGTTGAATCATTATCACACAAGCATCTAGAAGAAATTCAGAAATATTTGTCTGCACAACCAAAGCTTCAATTAGAAGTAAAATTTAAATGTAATAAATGTGGTCATGATAATAGCATTATTATCGAAGGGTTAGAATCTTTTTTCTAATCTGCCTTTCCCATGATTCTTTATCAAATCACTATCAAACCAACTTTTCAATGATGCAACATCATCAATATAGTTTAACAGAATTAGATAATATGATACCGTGGGAAAGGCAAATATATGTATCACTTCTGCAAGATTATATTAAAAAAGAAAACGAAAGAGTGAAAAATAATAGAAATGGCTGATTCAAACCAACTACCATCAATGCTCATTGAATCTCTAAAAGAAGAGAAAGAAGATAGAGCGCGTATTGAGAATATCGAAAAGATAAATGTTTCTCTTAAGGATAAGCAGATTAAATTAAGTGAAGAGCAGACTGTTCAACTCATTACTTTGAGAAATTCTCTTGAGTCCAATAGTTTACAGACTCTTGAAGATAAGAGAGAAGCGAACACTGTTGCCTCTAATACATTAGGTTTGTTATCAGATATTAAAGACAATACTGAGGATTTAAAATTTGATTTCGGTAGTGGTAAAGAAGGAATTGCTCAAAAAATTCTTGTCTTTGGTCAGTTAATGTTAACACAATTTGCCGTAGGTTTTATAAAAGGCGCCGCTAGTATTTTCAAATTCCCAACATTGAAGAAATTATTTAGCAAATTGGTTTTGAAACCACTAAAATTTGTATTCACACCAGTTACAAAGCTGTTCACCTATATAAGTAGTGTATTTCGAGCTATAGGTGATGTTTGGAAAAAGGCTGGAACAGGTCGCTTTCTAAAAGGAAATACTTTCAAGATTCTTGGTGCTAGGGGTATTATGTTTTTAGATACTATATTCAAACGAATGAAATCAATCATCAAGGGCATTAAAGAATTCGGAGGAAAGATGAAAAGTATTGGAGGAATGATCAAAGGGTTTCTTGTACGTGGTGTGACAAGATTACTAAAACCTTTTAAGGATATAGGAAAAGCATTCGGGGCCGTGGTCAGTTCACTTAAGGGTCTTTCGGGTGGAAAGGGACCATTAAGTAAAATAATGGGATTTATAAAGACAGTGGGAGGATTATTAGATAAATTTAAAGTTTTATTCCGAGCGGTTGGTGTTGGTATAGGTAAATTAATCTTTCCAGTTTTAGCTGCAATAGATTTTATAAGAGGTATTGTGGATAGTTTAAAAACATCAACATTCACAAGTCCAATAGCAAAGGCGATAGATGCATTACTAACAGGTGTTGGATTCGCAGTTGGTGGATTTATTGGAGGTTTGGTAGATTTAATAAAAGATGGAATCTCTTGGTTAACAGAAAAATTAAGATTCGAAGGTCTTTCAGAATGGTTAGATAGTTTCAGTCTTAGAGAAATGATTGAAAGAGGTTTCTCAGATATGGCAGAATTTTTCTCTGAATTATTCACAGATTTTTTACCAGCCTTATTCGAAGGAATTAAGGCAGCGGCGATCCCTGGCGGACAAAGCTTTAATGAAGCATTTCAGGAGCGCTTATCTATGTCAGGTGAAGAATATAAGTCTAAAAAAGAACTTGAAGAATCGGGTGCCTTTGATACTTCAAGCCGTTTTAAAGAGAAAATTAGGCTTCAAGATAAGATAGCACATGAAAAAGAGCAAATCGCTGAAGGTGATTCAAAGGGCGGACTAGTTGGGTTCAGATATGATAGGAAAGCTCGTATCGAAGAACTCCAGGCTGAAATGGATGCTGTAGATGATGAGATTCGAAAAAATCAGTTAAGATTAAACAAATTAAATGGTGAGACATCTCTAGAAAAAATTTCTAATATATCTGGTGCTGAGATGGAAGCAACACAAAATGATACAGCTGATGCTAAAGCCACTCCAGTAGTAGCGCCAACAGGTGTGGTTGCTAATATGCAAAATATTGATAATTCATCTTCATCTGTTGTTAAAACAACTAATATGAATAATCATATTGATCGTACTTCAATGGCAGCCTTTGCACCTGCTTATTAAATAAAAAGGTCGGCACCATTTCTGATGCCGACCTCTGCCATGGAGAGATTCTTAACTCTTAGCTTTGTGCCAACTTGGCAAAATAACTAAGCGTATCTTCATCTCCGTCCGCGACCGGTGTATCCACATTAACGGGTGGAGCTGGGGTCTCAGCTGGGGTTGGAGTTGGTGTTGGAGCAGTATTAATAACTGGCTCACGAGTCACATTTAACTCTGCCACTGTCTTCTCTTGTAGCGTATCGGCAATTTCTTCTTCACCAAGAACATCATAGAGCTTTTTCTTAAGCTCTGCATATGTCTTGTATTTTTCTGGATCAGTAAATTCCTTGAGAGAGTGCACATCATTGAACACAGTCTCAAGCTTTGAATCATCACCATCAAACAGTTCTGTTGATGAATCAAACTCAGATTTGTCATAGTTGCGATAACCTTCAACATTACGAATCTTCAGCTTGAAGTTAGCACCACCCCAAAAATCAAATGGGTTAACTGGTTGCTCATCTTCAAACTGAGGTTGCATCACATCCATAATCTTATCAAAGATTTTCTTACCATACTTGTAAAGGAATACTTTACCTTCATTCTGCGGATTTGCTGAATCAGAAATCACAAGAATGTTAGAAACGTGGTGAAGTCGGCGCTTACGTTGGCGAGCAACTTCTTTATCTGATTCGATACCACTATTCCATAGTTGAGTATTCATTTCACTTACTGGATCTTGTTGACCGATAGAAGTCAAAGACTTTTCGATGTACCATTTTCCAGTTGGGCCCTTGAAGCCATGATCCCAGTAACGAACCCAAGGGAGATCTTCCCCTTCGGCTGCTGGAAGGAAGCGAATAACGGCATAACCATTACCTGCTTTATCTACTGTTGGTGCCCACATGCGATCATCACCATAAGACTTCTTTTCAGAAGTAGACTCTGCAGCCTTGACTAGGTTTGCGATTGCTTGGGCACGTTTTTGTTTTAGTTCTTGGAACGACATATATTATTTTGTATTTTTAGTATTATTTTTGTATTTCGATGTATTTAACTGTTATAATAGTATTATATCATAGATTCTTCTTTTGTAAACAACGAAAGAAGGTTTTCTTTGATTTTTTTTCTATCAATATTAGTTAAGCTGTTTTTGTATTTCATTGCCATCAGAGCATGATCTCGCTTCATTCCAAGTGGATCATTTAATTCAGACAATAAAGGTTTTATGAAATTGACCATAAGATCAATCATAGAAATGGTTTCAATGTTTATATTTTCCTTACAGAATTCGTTAATCAATATATTTTCGCCATCCTTGCAGGAACACAATTCATTAAAATCATATTCAGAGAGTTTATTTATATCTGTTTTAAATCTATAAGTGAGTGATTCTAATCTTCCTCTCCTAGCGTTAAGATTTGTTTCATTCATGTCCATAACCCAAGAACATCCTGCGATGAAGTTGGAAGTATAGAATTCAATGAGATCTTCTCTAGTCTTATATTTCGAAGCAAGTTTCTCAAATGAATATTTAAATCTCAGCTTCTCATATGACTTAGGGTTCACCCGAGTTTTGAAGTTATATTTGTAAGCATCAAAATTCTCTTGAGTATAGTGTAATTTTAAAGCACTATATATTGTATAAGCTTGGAATCCACTCATCATAGTTCGGCTTCAAAATTACATTCACCATTCATCTTCAATTGATCTAATATCTTTCTACCTAGAATATAGTCAGCATAATCTGAATGATCATTGGGGTGAATGCCACTTAAACTTTCGCCATCAGTACTTTCATAATATTCTTTAACATCATTTAGATCGATGCTGTCCTCAATATTTTTTAATTCATTTTCAATATGTGGAATATCTGATTCATTAAAATGATAGTTGATATATGATGGAGTTCCTTCAAACCCAAATCGATCAGCTGCATATGATGATTGCACCGCGAAGCAAAACTTACCTTCAATGTCTCCTGTATAATATCTTCCCATAGTATTAAAATAATTTAGTTGTATTGTTCTTTATAATATTCCTATCAATCGCCTCTGCTTCAAGCTTGGCTTTCAATGGGCCAGTAATTAATCTTTTGATATCTTGAGGATCAATCATCAACCCTTCACAGATCTCACATATTGCTTCTGCATATGTCATTTTATCTTTATGAACCAATAGTTCTACTTGGTTTCTTAGAGCATCTTTTGTAATGCTTGGTGTAATAACTACGGCTTGTTTCATAATGTTCTTAATAGGATTGTATCTTTATTGATTCGACCATTCACATTCCCTCTCTTTGTTTTCAATTCATCAATTGCTTTTGTAAACTGTCTTTCTGTTTTATTTAATAGAATAGGAATTATATCATCTGGCTTACGGATTGTCAATGAGAAACTCTTCTCTTCATTCCAACCTTTCAGAGTTGTTCCTTTAACATCAATCGGATCATCAGCAACATAAACACCCAGTTTTCGATTCTTTGTGTTGAATGTTAAAATCATTCTTGAACCCGGTACATTCAGTGGTGACACAGATTGAATTCCATAATTATCGTCAGATTCCTTATATTTAAGTTTCTTAACTTGTAATGCTGCAGCCTTCACCTTTTTCTTTCGAGGTTTACGAACCTTTTTATTAGAAGCCGAGTATTTATCAAGTTGAGTGATCATATCTTGAATTGCTTTCAATCGATTACGAATACCAGGCTTAGATAAGAAAGCCCAGCCTTCAATATCAAATTCATTGTCTTTATCAAGAGCATTTTGAAGACTCACATGATATCTCTCAAGCCAAGCATATATCTCTTTTAATCCTTTTACTGGAATAGAGTTTGCCTTCAGAAGTTGAATCAAATTGAGAGAGTCCACCTTTGTCTGCGACTCTGTCCAATCTTTATCATCAATCATTGCCTCCAATTCAGCCAGAATAGTATCATTAACCTTATTAGAAAGCCTTTGAAGTGGAGAAAGGGTTTTCACATCAGAGTCCTCTGTGTTCAATGAGGATTGCGCTTGTGTCTTTACAACATTACGGCGAAGGATAGAATCAATCTCATTCTTAATATACGCTTTATCATCATGTGCTTCCTCATAAGAAAGACCTGGCTTTGTTTCGACATATTCCATCACATCTTCCCGTGTTGGAATCATACCATTATTCATAGCCCTAGCAAGTTTCATTGTTGTAAAACTCACACATCTTTCACCTTCAGATTTGATCGTTTTAATTTCATCTTTAGTATAACCATCTGAAGACATCCATTGCAGTAAGTCATTAAATAAATCTTTAGATGTGCAATAGTAATTGTAGAAATTGAACATTCGAGAACGTTCTTTCATGAACTTTTCAATTGGCCAAGATTCACAACCATCCCATGTTGGTTCTTCTCCAGTGTATTTGTGGTCTACTGCTGAGACTCTACCGTATCGGTCAAAAATTCTACTCTTCATAATTAATATATTGATCTGCTGTATAGCGGGTTAGATTGCTTAACTCCTCATTAATATCATTTTCAGTAGGAGCAGTTGGTTCTAGAGGAACAAAGTCACTTTCGATTTTCTTCGCTTCTCGCTTAGTCTTCTTCTTAGCCTTCTTGGCTAAAGATTTAATTAATTTTAATCGTTCTTCACTTGTCATAATATAGTTTTATATAGATTCTAGTTTAGATGTCAATCAGAAATTTCGTAAAGTTCAAATTTTTCACCGTCTTCGAGCTTGAAACCGTCATTTATCAATTCAATAACTGATTCTGCGGCATAGATCACATCTTCCTCAACAGGTTTGCCATTCTTAGTTAAAATATAATCTATAATTTCTTTATTTAATTTTAATAGTGATCGATTCTTGATTATCCAAAGCACCTTCTCGCCTCAGCTTCTTCAAGAAACGCTTAGCAAATGACATGGCTCTTTTAGAGCTTTCAGTATTATATATCTTAGCGAATGTTTCGATCAACTCTTGTTTTTCAAAGAGTGTATATGTACCATAATCACGGGCCTTACTTGACCAGATTTCAATTGTTACTTCTTTCATATTAGCAACCCATCTCTGGAAGGTATGAATTCAAATAGAACTCTTTAACTTGTTCTTCAGATAACCAAGCCATGAGTTCTGAAAGAACAAATTCTGGGTTTATTTCGTCATTATCGATAATTTCTAGGATATGGTTTGTATATTGTCTTGTCATAATAGGTCTTTCTCAATCTTATATGTATATTATAATCTATTTTGGTCGATTTGTCAATGGTCTTATCTATTTGATAGTCAACGAGTTAGGCTTTCATGATATAAAAATAATAAAAAGTCATAACTTGTTGATGTATAATCACTTAAAGAATAAATGTCGACCGATCTTTGTGGTAAACTCCATTGAAGAAGCCCAATAAGGAGCTTTAATATAGTCAGCGTAATAGTGATCAGCACCATTGGTGTAATTAGTCATCTTTGCTGTGTTCACAATCTTCATTGCTTTATTCCATCGTGGGTGTTTCTGAGCCTTCATGACATTAGATTCAATGTCCTTTCCATTCCAACAAGAGAATTGCCATTTCTGAAGGCAGACTTCAGCCATTGATTTATTCCTCTTAATAGATCGATTATAAATCACTTCATGAACAGCTTCCATAGCTCCCTCAGAATATTCGCCTCCTGCTTCGAGTATCAACGTGGTGGCAATGATATCTTGATGCGTTGCTCCAGTTGCGTCTGATACAGCGAGTGCCATGAGTACAGCCGCGGCGAATACTGCTGTGAAGTTTATAGCCACTTACCTATGGGAAATGTTCCACATATCATCAAGTTTAGAATAATAACTCTAAATTCTAAACACATACGGGATCGGCTGTGATCGTTATCATCTAAACAACACCACCTATTTGCAACAAAGCCTATTCCAAACATTTTATTCCAGTAGATTTTCATATTATTATATCAAAGTTCCGTCAGCTTATACTTCTTTCCATCTATCTCTATGACCTTACCATCACAGGATTGGCTGCGTGGAATCCCCTCCTTGCAGCCATTACTGTCCTCGAAGTAAGTCACGTTGCCATTGGCGTCATACTCACGCTTACGCCAGAAGCCATTGCTGTTCTCGTAGTAAGTTGGGCGACCCTTGACATCACGCTCATACCTACGCCAGTAGCTATCGCTGTTCTCGTAGTAAGTCTCGTCGCCATTGGCATCACGCTCATACCTACGCCAGTAGCCATCGCTGTCCTCGTAGTAAGTCTGGTAGCCATTGGTATTTTTAATCTCAATAGGAAAGCTAAATGCAATACCTAGTTCTGTCAGTGTTTCGCTTAGTGGTTTCATAGTGCTGTTAATTTATTTGGTTGGTTTAATTTCTTTATCCCAAGGAAAAGAGGTGTCGTCACACTCCGCCCAAGGGTCCATCATATCTCGCATCCATTCTGCCAGCTCACGAGCTTCGTCTCGCTCTTTTAGTAGGTCATTTAGTTCCTCTAAGTAATCCTCGGAACTTTCAAGCAAATGCCCTTCTGGGGCTTCTATACCGAACTCGTGTTTTTTATATACTTCGCTTAGTGGTTTCATAGTGCTGTTAGTTTGTATTTAGTTCCGTCTACTTCAATGACTTTACCCTCACAAGTCCTAGCTGACTTAGGTGTTCCTCGTTTGTAGCCATCGCTATCCTCGTGATAGGTCTCATTGCCATTGGCACCGTATTCATACTTACACCAGTAACCAGTACTGCTCTCGAAGTAAGTCACTTTGCCATTGTCGTCACGCTCATACCTACACCAGTAGCCAGTGCTGGTCTCGTAGTAAGTCACTTTACCATCGGCATCACGCTCCCACCTACGCCAGTATCCAGTGCTGTCCTCGAAGTAAGTCACTTTACCCTTGTCGTCACGCTCATACCTACACCAGTAGCCAGTGCTGGTCTCGTAGTAAGTCTCATTTCCGTTGGCGTCACGCTCCCACCTACGCCAGTAGCCAGAGGAGTCCTCATAGTAGGTCTGTTTACCATTGGCATCGTTAATCTCAATAGGGAATGCAAAATCAATCCCTAGTTCTTTATATGTTTCGCTTAGTTTTTTCATATTTATAATTGTTTATATTTAATTCCATCTACTTCAACAACTTTGCCTTCGCAGGTATTGGCGGATTTAGGCGTGCCTCGTTTAAAGCCTGTGCTACTCTCGTAGTAAGTCTCTATGCCATCGGCATCACGCTCGAACCTATGCCAGAATCCATTACTGTTCTCATCGTAAGTTCTGTTACCGTCGGCATCGTTAATCTCAATAGGGAATGCAAAATCAATCCCTAGTTCTTTATATGTTTCGCTTAGTTTTTTCATATTTATAATTTAGAGATACAAAGCACCCCATCGGAGTAGCCTATATCGGTTGCGTATCCTGCCTCGATAAAACGTCTCTCCATATCGTGAAGTCTCAGGTGGTAGTGGCACTCTTGGTAGTCGGTTGGTACGTATATGCGAACGACTATTTCGAGCGGTTCGTTTGGGGTCAGCCCCCATCCTATATGTTTTCTTTGAAATGTTATCTTCATAGTGCTGTGTTGGGAATCTTATTTATTTTCGTGTGGTATTTCCACCCTCGCCAGTAAGGAGCTGACATTGTGCGCCTCCTTGAACTCGCTTCAGTTCGTTGAGGGTTATCTTGCCAAGTGCAAAGTCATCCACAGCGTCACACAAAACCTGCATTTCATTTTTCCACCAAGTGCAGTAATCATAATTAGGTTTCTTATAGTTAGAATTGAATGCGGTATCTATCATAGTGCTGTTAATTTATATTCGTCTTTCTCAATCTTATGTATATATTATAATCTATGTTGAAGGATTTGTACATACATATATGTCATTGAGTATCAACGGGTTATGAAATCTGGGAAATTTAATCTTAAAAAATCATAAGTCATTGATACTTAATAATTTAGATAAATAGAGATATGTCAATGCCTAACCCAGATCCTAGTATAGAATTAGATCCATGTAGAACATACTATTCACCTTCATATATTTCTACTGATGATTATGATAACCCTGCAGATGTTCCAAATGATTCATTCTTACATACATTCAGTGTCACTCTAGTAAATGAGGCTGAAGAACCTGGAGCGATAAGAGAAACCATCACCGCTTCTTCGTACACCTGCACAGACACTGAAGATAGTGGTACTTCTATTGTCAATAATGGCGATCACACATACACATATTCTGGAATATATACTATCGAGTCTTTTCCAAATATTTCTATGACTTTTCGTACAGATTTTGAAAACAATATAGATGAAACAATTACAGGCTGGCCGCCATCTGATATCAGGGCAAAGGATATGCATAATATTTCACTTGATTCTCGTAATGAAAGAACCTACAACATTTCAATAACATGGAATATTCAAACAGAAACATATAATGGATCTGAATGGGAAATAACAGATTCTGGAACTAACTACTCATATGTGTGGTATAAAGACGCCGTAAACAAGACTGGCCATTTCTTTGCAACTCTTTTAGGAGATTATCTCAATGGATCTTGAAAAAACAGAATTATCAGACGTAATACGTAATACTGAATTTGGTACTTTAACAAATAATATTGTATTAGATGACACTGCAGGTGTTGTTGAAACCGTAACAAATGTTATCATTACGGCTGATATCGAAGATTCAGGTATAACTCTTGATACAACATTATCTTCTGTGTCTGTCTCTGGTTCATATGAGGGTTTATTTAATGACACTGGTAAATATGTATCAAAGGGCTCTTCGGATCTAATTGAAGAACCTATCATATTCACGAGTGTAGATGATTTACCACCTAATAAGGATTTTTATCTGTTTGAGCAAGATCAAGCTCAAAGTAAGACAGTGACATATACTGTAATAATTACATATGATAAGGAAACTACATCATCAGGTGAAGGTTCTCCGCCGCCACCACCAACAGTAATTACAGAAACAGATTTATCCTTTACTGATACATTTACTCATACTGTAAATAATAGCCACACATTAGGATATAATCTTGTTGGTTCTTATTATATATAAATAAAAATATAGTTGATTTTGACAAACAATATCTGTTCTGTATTGATTTGATTAAACCAATTATAATAACAAGTCAACCCTTTGTCAATAATAAAATATAAGATATTATGCCAGCCGTAACCCGCATAGGTGATGCAGATATACCTCACTGTTCAACACCAGTTAGATCAGGCGCGAGCGGTAACGTATATGCAAATGGCATACCCGTATCTAGACAAAGTGATAAAAATACTGTTCATCTTTTACCAGGTTCTCCATGTCCATCTCACGCTGCGCCAATCGCAGCTGGATCATCTACTGTAAAAGTAAATGGTTTAGGTTGCGGCCGAGTAGGTGATGGTATTAGTGGATGTACCGCAGTGGCCGCAGGCTCGCCCAATGTTTTTGCAGGAGGATAAATTATGGAAGAACAAATAACAATTTTAATAGCAT
>Ga0228620_1000380_pt1 | contig 24951 bp, 32 predicted proteins | sample 23DmetaG_FD_186030 | JGI IMG/M metagenome (GOLD analysis project Ga0228620, IMG submission 186030) | Seawater microbial communities from Monterey Bay, California, United States - 23D | ecosystem: Environmental > Aquatic > Marine > Coastal | place: USA: California | collected 2016-10-06 | reverse complement strand
AGAAACAGCAATGAAATAATTAATAATTTAGTTTTCACTTAATACTGATTTATAATATTTTTCAAATTTAACAATGAATTTATCAATATCATTTATTGCGCTTTTAATTTCATCTTCTAATTCTTCTCTAATTACTTTTTTAATCCAAATCGGTTTGGCTGTAAATCTATCATCATACGAAATAAAATCAAGCCATTCCAATTCCTCATTTAAAATAAAGTACATTAAAACCTGATCTTTATATTCTGAAGGGATTTTGTCCATTCTAATATTTTGAACGTGTTTTTTTGTTGAAGGGCATTTTATTTCAATAGCCCCTTTTCTGTCTTTTGTGAATCCATCAGGGCTTAATCCTATGTAATCATTATCGATTGAAATGCAAAAACCAACTTCTTCAATATCTGCTCCTGTTTTCTCAATATATAAAGCCCTTGCTTCAGGTTCTTTTTCATTACCCCTTTTCATTGCATCATTTATAAAAATAAATTCAGCTTCCCCAACAACTAATTCTGAAATCATTTCATCAATTATTGGAAGGATATTTGAAGATCTAATTCCTTTTAATCGAGTACCTGTAATTTTCCCCAATCTTAAATTTTTCCATTCTTTTGTTCCCTGTTCAACTTTTACTTCTAACATAAATATTTTATTTATTTATTTATTTTTTGATTCTAATGAATTTTTTAAAACTGAAATTTGTTGATCTGTTAAATCATATCTTTTCTGATTCTGTTCAATTGCTTTTTCTTCTTTATTTTGATTAATTAAAACCTGAATTTGATCATCAGTTAACTTTATTAATGATGAAGATGTTGGTTTTTGCTTATTCAACACTTTTTTAGGTGCTTCAGTACCATCATTTGTAAGATCCGAATCCTTACTATCATCAATTAAAAATAATCCACTTAAAGCAATTTTTCTTGAATAACTTGATGAAGCCCCTGTTATCTGCGAACCATCCATTCCTTTTTTATGTTCTTCTTCCCTTGCATAAGATGAAACTTCAACTTTTTCGCCTGAAGGATTATAAATAAAAACAGCTTTTGCACCTACATAAAACCTGCTTTCAATATTCACAACTGTATCTGTTAAAAATAAAGTACAACTATGTTTTATCAATAATGGCTTTAAAGCTTCCTGAATATCTTCACAACTCCTGTATTTATATTTTCCAAAAGAGTTATATTGACTTTTTGGCGCTTTTAATTCATTTTGAATTTCAGTTAATACTGAATAAACATTTTTTACTTCTTCCATTCCAATCTTTTTTTGCTGTTTAAACTTCTGTTTTAATTAAATCACTAATCTGAATTTTACCTGAATCCAAAAGATCAGAAAACATTTCTAAGGCTAAATTTACCTGATCTGTTTTTTTTGTAATTCCTTTGAATACTGAGACCTTTCTAAATTCAGTAAGAAAATCATTTGATTTTTTTGAACAGTCAAATTGAATTTTTATTTGCTGTTCTTTTTTTGTTGTTTTAGACATTGTTTTTTTTATTTAAAATTTACTACATTTTTTATTAATATTTCAAAAGCTAAATCTTTATTTTCACTGTTTGTTTCTGTTGCAAATATAAGTATTTTATTTAATATAAAACAAATATAATTAAATATTTTTTCAATTAATTTCTAATCCTTTGACTTGAAGCCTGTTGTATAAATGCCTATTATAGTATTCATCATGTTCCTTGCTTCAATTGGATCATTAAATTTAAAAGTTTCAAAATCCCTGTTTAACTTTCTAACTATTGGAATTTTATCATGAATTTCTTTATTTGTTAACTTAATAGTTTTGTATTCTAAAGCAATTTCATACCTTACAAAATCAGCATATTCTTTTGAATACCTTTTTTGAAGCCCTTCATAATATTCCAATCTTTTTCCCCCTCCTAATCCGTTTCTGTTGCAATCTGATTTTTGACTGTGAATATTATGTAAGTTAAATCTTATTGAAGGATTTGATCCTACTGAATTAAAATGTCCACCATCCTGCTGTTTTCCATAAGGTTTTGAACAGTCAATGCAAAGATTAAATTTAAAATATAAATCTGTTTTCCTTGCTAAAGAGTTTATTTCATCCTGAAGCTGTTTTTTAAAAACATTTCCTTTACTGTTAATTTTCATTGAATTAAATCTTTCTTTCTGATCTTTTTTTTTTTGATCTTTTATTTTTTTAAGATTTTTTAAAGCTTGATTTTTTAAAGTTTCAATTCTATATTCATCAATACATTCTTTTTCAAAACAGGTTTTTCTGTTAAAATGTTTTGAAGCATCAAATTTTTCATTACATATTTTACAGCGCATATTAATTTTATTTTTTTTATTCAACTTCAGTTTGAAATTCATTATTTGGAAAATTTAAAGATATACCGATCAAATCTCCAAAAGCAAAGCAATTAATTGATAATTCCATTAGATCATTATAATCCATTTCTTTACAACTAAAAGAAGGATCAAACCCTGATTTTATTTTAATAATCTGATCCACTTCTTCAGCTGAAAGTTTATAATCAATTATTCCTTCCTGATTCAAATGATCCAAACGTTCTTTTATTTCAACTAAAAAAACACCTTTATAAAGCTTTATAAATCTGTTGTAATTCATTCAAAAAACATTTCAATATTTAATTCTTCTCCTGTTACATATTCATAAACATCCTGTAATTGATGAATATATTTCACTTCTTTACCCAATAAAAAACCCTCTTCATTCATTGGTATTGATCTAATTTGATTAGAATTAACATAAATAAAACCACCTTTTATAAATCCAAAAATTCCATCATTACATTCAATTTCTCCAAACCCTAATTTAAATAAGATATCATCCGTTATTTCTATACCAAAAACAGAACATGCAATTTGATTTGGAAAAAATGTCAATCTTTCTAATGCTTTAAAATCAACTTTAATAAATCCACTATCAAAAATTGTTGTGGTTTTTTTTGCTTCAATTAAACTTCCAATTCTTAAATCTTTTATTTTCATTTTATTCTTCAATATAATTAAACCCTTTTTTTATACATTCTTCAATTATCATTCTTGAAAAAATTCTTTCTGATGAAGGAATAACTTCAAATTGATTTGCATTTTCAGATCTTTTTTTAAATTCTGTTTTTGCTTTTATCCAAATTACATTTTTCTGATCCTGATTAAACATATCTTTAAAATTAACCGCTATTGAATTACATTCAAATTCATCCATTTCAAAAACACCTGTTTTTAATGTTTTCAAATATTTTAATTTCGCTAATTTTTTAAATTCTTTTTCCTTCATGATATGATCAATCTTTTCTTTTTCAAGTTTGTTGATTTTATCAATTTCAGCTTTTAAAATTTTCTTTTTTTCAAAATATTTATAAATAGGATTAATTAATTCTTCAACAGTTAACGCTGTATATTGTTTTTTTTCGATTTTAGAATACTTAAAAGAGTTTTCAATATCTAACAAGGTTAAACCCTTAAAAGTTTCTGTAATCAAAGAAATTGAATGTTTAAATAATAAAACAGGAATGTTTTCAATTTTAACACCAAAATATATTTCTGAATAATCCATTAACATCTTTACAGCATCCCCTTGAAAATTTACAACTTCCGGAGAATCTAAAAACATAACATTTGAAATTTTTGAAACTTCAGAATTTCCTGATGCAATTAAATTACTCTTTATCTGTTCCGAATACTGATTTAAGATATTCAGATCTTTTTTGATCCCTTGTAATTGTGTTGTTTGTTGCTGTTCCATTATTGAAGCTGTTATTTGTTTTTAATTCATAAATTCCTTTCCATCCATTGACAATTGCCTGATCAATCATTTCACAAGCTGTATTTAGATCTTTTTTAGAATCATTATAAAGCTTAACCATTACTTTTCCTTCAGAAATTGTTGATTTGTAAGATTGTTTTAATTCCAATTTTTTATATTCCTTCCATTCAATCCACTTCTGTTTGAATTTATCATTATCAAATTCTTCAGGAAGATTCAACTGAAGTTCAACCTTCTTTTTAGAAACTGAAGCTTTTGTTTCTTTTTTTAAAAGAATATTATTTTCTCTTATCTCTTCTTTTATTATCTTATCTTCTCTTATGCCTTTTGAATCGGTTTCATTTTGGTTTATTTTCGGTTTTGAATCGGTTTCATTTTGGTTTATTTTCGGTTTCTTTGGTCTGCCACCCTTTGATCCGTTTTCACTATTTATACGGCTTTTCTTTGTTGCGTTAAAGTATTGATCATCTAAAAATTTAATAATTATTTTATTATCTATTAAATCAATTATCCCTTCATTTTGAAGTTCAATAAATTCATCTTCATAATTAAACCTTCTTAAAAATTGATCTTTTGTTAAGTCGCATTTTCTTTGCCAATAGTAGGAGCAAATATTTATGAAAAGACCTTGCGCTGATAATGTACAAAAAGAAATGTCTTTTGTCAAATATTCAGCCGGTTCAAATTGAAAGTATGGAAGTTCTTTAGCCATTTTTTTATTGTTTAATTCTCCATAAAAAACCACCCGCACTCTTTCTTATACCTCTTGAAGCTAAAGATATAGATGAAGAATAAATGCCGGTCTTTTTTTGAGCAATATTAATAGACCCAAATTCATTAATTATTTCTTTTGATATTGGATCTATTTGAAAAACTTGTATAGAGTTTAAACTATCTTTTCCTGATTTAATCAACCCAACTTCAACAGCTTTATTCATATTTTCTTTTCTTGTAACTATTTCAAGATTTTTAAAATTATTATTTTCTTTATTTCCATCAATATGATTTATCTCATAACCTTTAGGCACTTCACCTATATAATTGATAAAAACAAGCTTATGAACACTTATGGTTTTTGAATAACCATTATCTGACAATTGTACATGACAATATCCTTTTTGGTTTTTACCCTGTTTTAAAATTCTACCTGTTTTTGAATTTACAATATTTCCATATTCATCTATATTGTAATTTGGATACCCTTTTATTTTTTTCATTTTGTTAAATATTATATTAATGACTTTGCAAATATATAAGATAATTATTTATTATCAAACATTATCTAAGAATTTTTTTAAACCTGAAGAACATCTTTTGATTGAATTACTTCTTTGATCTAATGATTTAATCACTTTTTCCAAATCTTCTTTTTCATAAGAAACAAAATAACCTTCTGAATCTGAAATAATTGGAATGATTGAATTAGATCTGTAATGATTTATAATTTTACGAAGCCTTACTTCTGTAAATTTAAAACTTAAATTGTAATGACAATTAACACCTTTTACAATATCAGAAGCTTTTGCTTTATTGTTTTTTGTTTTAGTTAAAAAATGTTTAATTAAATCATTTGCTAACTCCAATTCCTGTTCCTTCAATTCTGAAGTCACTTTTTCAAATCCTTCAATCATTTTCGAAGTTTTTAAAAAATTCATTTTCTGCTAAAGAAACAACATGTTCTTTGTGTAACATTCTGAAGAATCTGTTTCTTCTCCTGAAGGATTTTGAAGCTTCTAAGGATCTTTTATAAATTCTATTCATTACCTTTTATTTAACTCTATTAAACAACTGTTGTAAAAGATAAAACCATCTTCTTTTGATTTAAAGTGATCCCTTAATGATCTAAATCTGTAATTCAAATAATGTTTAATTCTCGATTCATCAATTATTCCCCTTTTTCTAACTTCCAAAATTTGATCACTAACAAATTCTTCAACTTTTATTGAATATTTTCCTTCCATAAATTTATTTTTTTAATGTTCTTAAAATTTGAATATCATTATTTTCAATTCCTTTAACCTTTAAAACGTTTAAGTAATGCCTTACATTAAGATTAAAATCTGAAGAAGCTTTTATTAAAACTTCATTATTCATATTTATTGAAATAACTTCTGTTAATAATTGAATTTTCATTTTGTTTTTTTTGCTGTTTGATTTTTTAAAAAATTTCATGGTTTTTATTATTTTATGTTATTAAATATTACTTTTTCTTCTTCTGATAAATCTTTATATTTTGGTGCAATATAACCTGAATAAATTTCTTCTTCATCAAAATATGATTCTGTTCTTTTTCCAAAAATAGTTTCAATTTTTTTTTCAGGATCTTTAATTTTTTCTTCAATTCTTTTAATCCTTGTTTCTTTCCGGTGCTTTCTAATCTTCATTAAAGCATCCATTGTTTCAATTTCAGCTTTTAATCTCTGATCATAAACTTTCTGAAGATCTTTTTTATATAATTTACATCCTTTTTTTTCCGGATTCTTTGAAATCATATAAACGTAATAAGATTTAAAACTTTTAAACATCATCATTATTGTAATAATCTGAAGGATCAAATTCATCTGAAAAAACAACAAAAGCATTTTTTAATTCATTCTTTGCTGTTTTGGATAATTCAGAAAAATCTTCTTCAGTATCTAAAAATTCAACATCTCTGTTTGTTTTCAAAAATATCTGATTTTCATGTTCATCTTCAATTGTTACTTCATCTAAACTTACATTTATATCAAATGATTCTGATTCATTCAATAATACTTCCTGAAGATCTTCTTTCTTTGCACCATTTAAAATTGCTAAATCATAGTTTAAATATGCAACTCCTTTAAAAATATAAACTGTTTCCATTTTGTCTATTTGTTTCTTTGCTGACACAAATATAAGTATTTTTTTTAATACAAAACAAATATAAAAAGATATTCTTTTGATTTAATTTTTAAAACCTTGATAATCAGTAAAGTTTTAAGCAAAAAAAAGCTTTGCAATAAATACAAAGCTTCTTTTCACTTTTTAGATTGGATTAAAAAGTCAAACAGCGTTTCAAATATACTTATTTTTCAGTAAAAAGATCATATTCTTCTAATCTTCTATTTACTAATCCATTTAATTTTTTCCCATTTGCTGTAATATATCTATTAATCCACCATGATTTGATTTCGGAATCTGAAGCATTTTCATTTATTAATCTGAATAAAGTGTTTGATCCGCCGGTGTTGTAAGTGTGAGAAACTAAAGCATCAAATTGATTTTGATTTAAATCAACTTTTATTTTTTTATTTACAATTGATTCATACTTTGGAAGAAGTTCATTAAAAAGATCTACAACTTCACAAAGTTTTAATTTATCCCCTTCCTTTACCTTAGTTCCATCTTTGTAAAAAGTGTTACCATATCCAATTGTCCAAACTCCTGCTGAACATTTATAAGCTTCTAACCTGCATCCTTCCCACTTCATGATTAAATTCCTTCCTTCTTCTCCTGTTTTCATTTCTTATTTCTTTAAAATTAATATGGTTATCAATGCTAAATTTGTAATAATAGAACCTTTAATGATGTTTGATCTTCTTTTTACCTTATCAATTAGCTTTTTATTGTCTTTTTTTGACTCCTGAAGGCTTTTTTCTAATTTCATAACGGATTGCTTCAGATTATCTTTATCTTCATTCTGAAGCATTAAAACTGAATCTGTATAAATAGATAATTCTTTATAAAAATCCCTTTCTGTTTTAAGTCCTGAAATTAAAATGCTTTGCTTTCTTATTATTTCAGTTGTATCTTTTTTATAAATTGCTTCCTGAAGATCATATTCAGTTGAATCATTAATTAAAGAAACTTCAATAATTTTAACCTTTATTTTTTGCTTCAATTTTGTAATTGAATCAATTTTAATTTCACTTTTTTCAACTAATTCTTTTAAAGAATCAATTTCTTCTATTGAGTAACTTTTTATTTCTTCAAATTTATCTTCATTATTAAAGCATGATCTGAAAATTAAAACAGAAATTAAAACTATAATTAAATAATTAAAATGTTTATTATTCATCTTATTTATGCCTTTTAATCTGATTTACCTGTTTAATCGCATGAAGTGTTTTATCTATAAAAGAAAAACCAAACAACCCCCGAAAATTTTCATCTATACTTTTAATCTCGATCCAACCGATCCCGATTAACGCAAATTTAACAAAAGGAAGTTGATTTTCTAAAACCCCTAAACCATGCGCAACGATAACCAAAAGAAAATAAAAAGTTAGTTTTGGAATTAATGGAAAAGCTTTTTTGGATGTAATGTTTTTAACATCTTTTCGACCTTCCCGCATTATTGCTGTTATTGTATCTGTAACAACTAAAATTGTAATTAACCAAAAAGCGTAAATTATAGGTGCGAAAAAACTAAATAAAGCTAATCCAAAATATTTAACTATTGAAATCAATGTTGTTTTCATCACTTTTACTTTTTTATGTTTGGAAACTCCTGATAAGTACCATCAGTAAAATGAAGATAATAACCTTTTGAATCCTTAAAAATTTCTTTAACTATCTTTCCATTAATGTTTTGACCTTCGTAAAATCTTCTTTTTTTAACCGCCATTATAATTTGCTAATTTATTTCGTTTCTTTTCCTGTAAAATTACTTTAAATTTTGCAAATTTCGATAATTCCAAATAATCAATTTCAGGACTTTCTTTAACTATTAAAGGAACTTCTTTTAAATACTGATCATGATTCATTTCATTAAAATCTGAAATATAAATTTCATTCTCCAATAAAAAATGTACATCAATCAAAAGCTTTGTAAATGCTTCTTTTACAGCATCAGAATTTAATTCAAATGTTTTTATTGATTCCCTCTGAATGTTTTCAATTGATCTATTTTGAAGGATAAGATTATCAATTTCATAATTTGGCTGACTATTACCAAAAAATCCGTTAAATCTAACTGTATCAACTAAATTCATGTTTGTAAGATCAATATTATCTGATTTGAAATATTGATTAAAAACTGATAAAACCCTTACAGATCCCTTCACTCTATCAATAGAAAATTCTTTTAAATCATATACACCCCAAATAAAAGAACCTGTATTGCCATCAATATCAAAATTAACTTCAAAAGTATAACATCCTGATCCATCAGAATTTAAAACATTACTCCAATTAATTGTAGAAACATATCCCAAAGAATCATTTAAACATCTTTTTCTTTCCGGTTGATAAATTGTATTATTACCTTCTGAATCCTTTAAAACAAAAGTAACATTATCTGATATTGTTTGAAGTTTAAACCATGCTGAAGTAAAATCATTCATATAACCTTCAGATCCATTTCCAAAAACTTTAAACGGATCACAACATTCCTTTATATTGAAATCTAATCTATTTATTATTTTCTTTACATCAATTAATTTAAAGCATTTTTTTGTTCTATTATAAAAAAGATCTGCCATTATTTTATTTTTTATAAATTGCTTTTATACTTCCACCTTCTAAAGCGAAAACTTCCAATATTGGATAAGTGGACAATATGTAATTATTTACAATTTCATTAAAAAAATCAACACTTGATTGATTTTCTGAAACTGTATTTATTGAAATAAATAACATATTGTTTTTTTCTTCTAATAAAGAAACAACACCTAATAATTCTAATTCTGTTCTAACTATTTCTAAATTCATATTATTGGTAATTTAATTTCATAATCGGTCTTTCTGCATCTAAAAAACAAGAACCTGTTGGATAGTTGTTATCTTGCCTTTTATATGCAACTGAACCACTTTTATTTTCAATATCAAATCGGGGACCTCCAAAAGCAAAAGAATCATCTCTGTTTTCCCACCAAATAACAATGTTATCATTTCCGTTCCAAGTGAAATTTGATCCAAAGCTGAAATTTATCCATGTATTTATTTCTGAACTTTGATAACTTTTACTGAATGTTGGTTTAACATAGGTTATATTGGTTAAATTTTCTGAACTTGTTATATTAACATCCGGCAACGAACCTGTCCAATTTGATTTATCAATATGTGCCATATAAATTCTTTGGTTAATCATTGAATAAGGTGCAGTATTCATAGCACCTAAATATAACTCCAAAGATGTAAAATCTACACCACCACCAATTGAAGAAAGTTCTGATCCTTCTATTATCCATGCTGAAAAAGAATTATCATAAGCATAAGAAAAAGGTGCAACTCCCAATGTACCACTTGCAGTTGTGCCAATTGTACCTATCTGAATAGTTCCGGGCGGTATAACTCCACCACCAAAAAGCTGTCCTGTTACACCTTGTAATAATAGATTCATCATAATTTTAAACTAATTTTAATTTTTTTACAGCAAAATACCATGTTGAATTTAAATAAGTTGCTGTTATCATTGCTCTTTCTGTACTTGCTAATTCTGTTGAAAAATCAAATGGTGCAATATCATTAAGCCAATAACCTGTTGGAAGTGTTAAATTGATCAATGAAGCGCTTTGAATAAAAACCATTGAATAAGTTTGTCCTTCCTGTGGATTATTAAAAGTTACAGTAACATTAAGAGTATCTGCTGTATATTCTGAAATCAAATAATTTTCGCAAAGGAAATCAAATGTTGAACCTGTAAATGTTGCACCTGTAACTGTTCTAACTTGAACATCTCTTTCGTTTATATTAGACCAATTAGCTTTACCCTCTGCCGTAATTGATTTTATAAATTTTCCAACTCCTTCAGTTCCATCTCTAAATTGAGCCAAATAAGTGCCACCACCTCCAATGTTAGGCATAACACGACTATAAATCCCAATTGCATCTACAGAACTATTTGTATTGCCTGTTGGATTACCAACCTGATTAAAAATACCAAATGTTTGTTCATCATTAGTAATGTTATTACCTACATAATTTGAAATTCCTTTTAAATGATTGCCACCTAACTCGTAATTACCATTAACACCATTTCTTATTCCTATATTAGAATAACCTCCAATCAAGTTTGTTGTAACTAACTCAATACCTCTAATCCTTAAAGTAGTAGCAGGATTCCCTATAAACCTATTGTCTAACTTTAAACCAATTAAAAAACTATTATTTGTTGGATTGTTAACTTCATTTTTAATAAGAAACAAACCTTTGTAGTTATCAGTAGATGAACCGATTAGTTCCAATGTTGTTCCGTTATCAGTAAGTAACGAATTAACTAAATTTTGACCATCAGTATTAAATTTTGATAGGTAATTATTAGTTCCTGAACTTGTAACACCTCCACCACCATTTGCCCAACTTAAATTTCCTTCTCCATCAGTTTTTAATATTTGGTTAACTGCTCCATCATTAGCCGGGAAGTTATAATTTCTAAATGAAACAGATCCATCCTGATCAATTCTCAATGATAAAACTTTTGTTGCTGAATTGTTAGGAGTATTAAAAAATTCTAATGAAGTTCCGCCATTTGAATCAGTATGGTTTTGAGTTGCTTTTGCTCTAATATCTGCTCCAAAATCACTTATTAAACCCGCTTTAAAATAAATTAAACCTAATAAATCCCCATTTAAAAGGTGTGAAGGTGTTAAATATGTACCGCGCCATCTTTTTGTTTCTATTTTTGGAAAAGAAGTATCTGAAGCTGTTGAAAGTCCTATAAAAGTACCGCCATTCCCTAAAACATTCAATCCGTTTTTTTGTAATACTGCTTTATTTTCAGAATCTTCTTCAATCCAAATTCTCCCGGATCTAACAATATCTGATGTTTTATTATCCCCCGCATCAATAACAGAATTAAATAAATAAAAAGCTGTTCCTTTTTCTCTTTGTGGTGCAAAATATATTGATCCTGATACATTTGAAACAACACAAATACCAACAAAAACTTTATCTGATCCTTCAGTTTCTTCAATTATTCCTGTTGATACATTCCAATATAATTTGCTTCCTAATGTAAATAATGAAGTATCAATTTCATCTATTAAACCATAATAAATAAAACTTCCTGAAGCGCCATTTAAAACATTTTCTTTTGCAACAAAAATTTTTGAATCTGTATTATAAGATGAATCAACTTTTACAACTGAAGCAATTCCTGAAGATTCCCCATCCAAATAAACCAAAGATCCCTTTTCTATTAAAACACCTGAATTATTTTGAAAAGTTACTACATCTGATATTGACAAAGAAATAATATCATACAATTCTTGAAGAGTTAAAGATCGAGTTTTAAAATCTGATCCAATTTTTTCAGATATATCCAACAAAGATAAAGGATCCGGATTCCCATCTGAAGGAATATATTCTGTAATTTTTTCGTTTAATGACATTTTATTTTTTTTATAAAATTAAAAATTAATCTGTTATTTTTTGATTTAAATCCTCTGTTATTTTAAAAGAATCTTCTTCAGTTATTTTGTTTTTTTCAATTCCATTGTAAATTTCCCCATTATCTGAAATTCTTGATGTTATGCAATATTCAGATCCGTTTAATTTATTAGTATCTAATAAACAAGTAAACTTAACAGGATAATCAAAATTGGGTGCAATTGTAAAATATTCTGTTTCTAATCTATTATTATTAATACCATATAAAGGATTCAATGAATTAACATCTGTATCAATTTCTGTTGACATTAAATAAGAAGGATTGCTTTCTTTCTCATATATTCTTACATCCCCAAATAAAAATTCTTTTCTGTTGTAATTCCAATCTTTCGGTAAAACATGAACAGCTTCAATTAATATCTGTTTTCCATTCTCTATTGAATTTAAAGGAGTTAATGAAGGATAATCATATAAATTAATAGTTGAATTTATATCTGAAGATCCATCATAATATTGCACTTCATTTTTTTCATCAAATGTATATTTATTAAAATCTTCAACTGAATTTCTCCTGATTTTTGTTCTTATATTTAATTGTGTAGAATATAAAAAAGAATCGCTGTAATTTTTCCAATCTTTAAATCCAATATTTTTGGAATTATAAAAAGATGTTGCATTTAGTTGTTTAATCCAATATTCCCACCTAATAATAAAAGGATAATAAAGTCTAACTTCTAAAATACCTGTAATTGGATTATATGGTGTTTTAACTTGAAGATATGCTTCTTTTTTTGCGCTTGAATTTGGTAAATTGTTTGAAATTGGCGCTGTCATTCTTACAAAATACTGAAGATCCTGATTTGAAATATCAAATGAAAACCTTTCTAAAATCAATTCATTTGTTTCAGTTATAAATTCATCAGAATAAATTTCAACAATTATAGCTTCATTAATATCATTTATATTTAAATCGAAATCAATAAAATAAGCAATATCATCTTCAATATTAACATCTTTATCAATTTTAGTATCTAATAAAGGGAAAAAAGAATTATCTGAATAATTATTATTATTATCATGATTAATTAAAGCAAGTTTATTTGCATTAAATTCACTTCCAACAGCACTTTTAAATAATAGTTGATTATTGTAAATTAAATTATTTGTATTACCTATTTTAACCCATGCTGTAAATAATCTTTCAAATGCTCCTCTGCTTTCTATAAAATTTTGAAAACCTAAATTAAAAAATAAAGTAAAATCAATTACAAAAGTTCTAATTCCTGAAGAATCTGAAAAAGAAAAATTATTTAATATAAAATATACATCAGAATTAAAATCATTAAATGCTGATCCAATATCTGAAGTACCAATTAATCCTGTTTTTAACAAATACAATAATTCTGATTGACTTTCAAAAACATTTTGATTATAATCTTCTTCAATTATATTATAAATTGATCCAAATTCAACTTCTGTAACTGATGTATCATTAACTGAAAAAGTTAAACTATAAATATTAGGATGATTATAATAAACTTCAGAAATAACTTCTTTTGATGTTGTTATTGTGGCTTCATCATTAAAAGCTTCATCAAAATAACCTGTATTTGATGGATCTGTTAACTGTAAAGAAGTATAAAAAGAATCCCCTGATTTTACTTTTAACTTTAATAATTCAATGAAATTTATATTAAATTGACCTACATAAAAAGAAGGAAATAAAACACCTAAATCAGTAACTGTATAAATAATAGTATAGCTATAAATAACCTCTGAAGGATCTAATCCAACCTGATTTGGAAACCTCCAAATTTTAGGATTTTGAACAGCAAAAGATCCTGATTTTTTTCCAACTTGAATCAAATCAGTTCCTGATCCCGCTCCGGATGTTACCGATAAAGAATCTAAACCTTTTAACGTTAATTTAACTGATTCCTGATCAATTGCTGAATCAAATGAAATATTTAAAAGGTTTTCAATCCAATTAATATTTAATTCCAATTCTTGAAAAGCTTTATTTGTAAAGAAGTACCAAATAGAACCGCTACCAACAGAGCCACCATTTATTGAAGGCAAACCATTTACAGTAATTACTTTATCAGATATTGATAAAATTGTCAAATTATAATTAAATGTTGTAATGTTTGAAGAATCTTTTTCAATAAAAGTTACTACATCCCCAATTCTAAAACCATCATCAATCCAACTTCCTTCAGTTCTGATCACTTCCTTTGTGAAAACATAAAAATTCATTATGTTAGTTGTGGAAGATTTTGTTGAAACTGAAGTTGTAAAATCAATTCGTACTTTTATATCATCCCCTGAATTTGCTTTATATAAAGAATAATCATTTCCATATACATCTGTGAAAGTTCTATTTGATAATTGAATTGACATTTTCCATCAGTTTTTGTAATTTATTAAAATCTTTATCTTTTAAAGCTTTTTGTACTTCTTCATTTTTATTTTTAATATCATTTAATTTTGACCTTTCAATATCTGAAAGGTTTTCATTTGACATTAAATTTTGAATTGTATTCTTTTGATTTTCATTGGATCTTTCCAACTTTTGAAGAATATCATTAAATAATCCTGTTTCCATAAAACAAATTTAATAAACTTTAACCAATTTAATATTTTTATCTAATATTTCAGTTTGTTTTTTATAGCTTATTACAGCAAATTTTCTTTCCGGGAAGTATTGAATATTTGTAATTTCAACAACTGATCCATCTATTGAAACATAATTTTTATTTAAAATATTAATAAATTCCTGATCATTCATTTTTACCTTTTCATTCTCTATTATTAAAAAAGGTTTTTCTGAAATATTATTTATATAGTGGAATTTTTCCCATAATTTGGAAGCTGAAAGAAAATCATTATAATTTAAAGATTGTTTTTTATTCCCATCATACATAATTAATTTAGTAACTGAATAAAATTGATCAGATAAAATAATTAATCCTAATTTATTCTTTTTATTAGCATAGTTAGTTCCCGCTAATTTATCAATCAATTTATACAATTCAGAAAATCTTTTTTCCAACCAATCATATTCAGTTTTAATTGAAGCTAAAGAAAAAGGAATTTGAATTTCAGTTAAACCTTTAATTGAATTTAAATCATTATTAATTATATTTTCCCTCTCTAAACTATATTCTGTATTTGAATTTTCAAAATTATCAATAGTATAAAGATCTGAATAATCTGTTTGATATGATATTAAATATCTTTTAAAAAGTCTTGAAAAATCATATTTATATGAATTTTGCGCTTCATCCTGTAAAGTTAATGAAGATTGAATTTGAATTGAAGATTGATCAATCCAATAATCCCATCTTTCCAAAGTAACTTTTCCATTTATTATTTTTGTTTCTGCATTAAATTTTGATTCCATTGCTGAAATAAGGCTTCCTAATGTTGGTGTTGTATCATTAGCTGTTGGATAACCTTTTGTAAATGAATCGTTTAAATCATTTAAAAATATTTCAAAAAACTTTTCCTTTGTTTTATTTATTGGAATAGGTAAGATCATTAAATCTTTGTATTCATTCTCTAATATTGAAGATTCAAAAGTATATCCCAAATAATCACATCCTTTTTGTATTAAATCTAAAACTTTAGATCCTTTTAAATATCTTGTTTTAGGAAAATTTATTTCAATTAAAGCCTGAATTAGTTTGTAAGCCTGAAAAACTAAAACAGCTAAAAATATAGTAGTTAAAATCAATTTTAAACCCGCTTCAATTATTTTTCCAATAGCTGAAAATCCATAACCGGCTATTGATACAAATTCTTTTGTTACTTCAGATAATTCTTTGACTTGTTGAGCAATACCAACAGATAAAGAATAAATTGCCAATGATAAAGTAATTGATCTACCCAATTGATCCTTAACCTGTAATTGAAAACCAACATCATAAATTGTAAAAGGTTTTTTTGTATGGATCAATTCAAATGATAATCCTTCAGCATTATCAAAAAAATTATCATGTGAAAATCTTTGTTTTAACGTACATTCAATTTCAGTATCTTTATAAATAACATCTGAAGTTAAATCAATATACATATCAATATTAGATCCTGATTGCAATTCAACATGATATGGAAGTCCTTCAAATACTCCAACTGTATCTTTATGATGTAAAACTTCTTTCATTCCTTCATTTGGAAGGATTATTTTATCAGTTGTTAGTTTATTTTGATCAATTTTTGCTGAAAAATCAACCTGAACACCTATATCAAATACGTTTTTAGGTGTTATTTCTTTATTATTTATAAAATGTTTCATAATAAAATATTATATTTGTTCAACTTCTTGTTATACTTTATTTTTAAGCTTGATTAAAGGGATTCTATTAAATGAATCCCTTTTTTTATGTTTAATTAAACCTTCTGATATTTCTTACTTTCATATTCCCTTTCTTTGTTGTTTCAATTATGTGCATTACACCACCAACAACTTCAGAAACTTCAACTTTATTTTCAGGTTTGTTTTTTATTGTACTATTTAAAGTATCTAATTTATTTATCAATATACTATTCATTAAATCAGTATTTGAAGAATTGTTTTCATTACTGTATAAAAGTTTTCCCTGAATACGATCTTCAGAAATCTTTGCAATTTCATTTGTTGTTAAATTTCCTGTCATTTTAGAAAGTTTTGGATTTAAAACCTTTTCAGATCCATCAACTCTGACAATATGTCCATCTTTACCACTTAAATTTGGCTTCCCTAATGCTTCAGCAACAGTTGTTTCTGTTCCTTCATAGAATGTTGGTAAAGAATTAATAAAAGCTGTTAGAACAGAAATATCAGAAATTGTTTTTACAGCCGGATTTTTTACTTTTGGATCTGTTGAATTTCTTGAATAAGCATCAAAAACTGACATTGCAACCTTTATCTTTTCCTGTTTTCTAAGTTCTTTTTCTTTCTTCTGATTTGATTCAATTTGAAGCTTTTCATTTAAAGCCAATGATTCTTTTGCTGAAATATTACCTTCAACAGCTAATTCTTTTAGAAAATCAGATTGTTTTTCCAAAGCGTTTTTTTCAGCTTCAATTCTTTTTATTTTTCTGTCTGATTGTTTAATGAAGAAATCTGAAGATAATTTTGCCAATTGATTTATTTGATCAAAATAATTCTTCTGATCTTCTAAATCTTTATTTCTTAAATCTTTTGCTGAATTATTTTGATTATCTGCTCTTCCTTCTAAAGCATCATTTATTTCATCATTATATTCATTTATTTTATTATTCTTTTCAGCTTCAATTGTCAATAGTTCTTCAGCACTTTTTTCAGTTTCAACTTTTATTTTTGTTTGAAGATCTGTATATTCAATAAGAAGGTTTTGATCCAATTCTTCTTTTTTCTTTTTATAATTTAATTCAATCTGAAGCTTTTTTTCTTCTGTTAAATCTTTCTGTTTTAACAATTCAATCCTTTCTTCTTCTAAATCCTGAATTAATTTATTTTTTCTAATATTAAATTCTTCATTTAAATTTTCAATTGTAAAAGTTAAATTATCTTTTAAATAATCCTTTTGAATTTCTGATTTCATTTCTAAAATCCTTTCAAAGTTTTCAACTTCTACTTCTCCGGTTAATATTGCTTTATCCAATTCTTCTTTAAATTTATTCTCCGCTTCAATATCAACTCCCCTCAAATTTCTTTGGTTTTCTATTTGTTGTATTTGATGTAAAAGATTTTTTTGTTCTGATATACTTTTATTCAGTTTATCATATTCAGTTTTCAATTCTTTCTTTGTCTTTTTGCCTTCAATATCTGTATCAATATCTGAATCTTTTGCTTCAATTATTAATTCAGTTTGATAAAGCTGTTCTTTTAAAGAATTTGTATAATCAATATTGTTCTGAATTGCTGTTTTTAAAGCTTGCTTTCTCCCTTCAGCATCCGCAATTTTCAACCTATTTTTAAAAGGATCATTTTCAAGATTTCTTATTTCAGCATCAATTAATTTTATTTGTTTTTGCAATTCAGATCTTTCATTTCTTATTTTGTCAAATAAGTTTTCATAAACATCTTTTTCAGTTCTTGTTTCAAAATCTGATTCAGTTCTTACAAACTCCTTTTTTAGAAGGAAGTTTTTAAATTCCTGTTGTGCAACTTTATTTTCCAACTCTCCTCTGTTAACCAAAATTTCTAATCTTTTTCGTTCCTTTTCAATCTGTTCATCTGTTTGGGACTGAAGTTTGGATTGATTCCTTTCAAGTTGTTTTGATGTTCTTTCAAATGCAATTTGTTTTTCATTTGCAACATCATAACCTTTTGCAATATCATAAATTGCTGAAGCTAATTCAATAGCTAAATTAATAGCAACAGCCATTCCAATTCCTTTCAAAGCTTTTCCAAAACCTGAAGAAGATTTTCCGGCTTCTCTTTGTGCTTTTCCTAAATTTTTAAATCCTTTTGCTGAAGTAATTAATGATTTATAAAGATCTTTGAATGATTTTATTTGCAACTGATTTAAAATCAATGTTGCTTTTGCTACTGCTTTGTAAGTGATCCAAAGCTTTAAAACTTTACCCAAAATAGAAAATATTGTCCCTAAATTTTCAGCCAAAAATTCAAATGTATTCTTCAAAGCGTTACCTATTGAAGTTGTTTCATTCATCTTCAAAATTTGTTCTTCAAAAGCGCTTCTTAATTTATCCATTGCACCGCCCAAAGTGTTCTGCATTGTGTCCGCCATTTCATCAACAACACCTTCAGCATTTTCATATTTTTTTGTCAATTTTGGAATTGTATCCAACTGATCCAATAAAACTAATAAAGAAGTTTTTGCATTTTTACCGACTTCTTCTTGCGCTCCGGCTAAATCTAATCCTTTTTCAGATAAATCTTTTAATGCTTCTGAAGTGCTTTTTCCTGTTGCATCCATTTCAGACAAGACCTGTCTTAATGAAGTACCGGCTTGACTTCCTGAAATTCCATTATTAGCCAAAACACCCAACATTGCTGAAGTTTCTTCTATTGAAACACCCGCTTTTTTTGATACAGGTGCAACATATTTCATTGCTTCAGCAAATTTTTCCATGTCTAAACCTGTTGTAACAAATGAAGCGCCCATAACATTGGCAACTCTATCAATATCTTTGGCTTCTAATCCAAACGCTCTCAAAGTAGAAGCTGAAACTTCTGATGCCCTTGCTAAATCTGTTCCTGATGCTAAAGCTAACTTTAAAACTGATTCTGTACTTTGTTCAATCTGATCCTGTGAAAATCCCAATTTCGCTAATTCAATCTGAAGATCTGCAACCTCTGAAGCTGTAAACTTTGTTGATCCTCCCAATTTTCGCTGTATCTTTTGAAGGGATTCTGTTTTTTCAGCTGTTGTTTGAAGAATTGCTGAAAGTTTTGCATTTGATTGTTCATAATTTTTTACTACTCCAATAGCATCTTTTGATATTGCACCAACACCCATTGCCAAACCAAATTGGCTTAATAAGTTTGTTAATCCACCTAATGCGCTTTTGTAATTACCAACATTCCTGAAATTATCCCCAACTGTTGAATCTAATTTTTTAAGCGCTTTATCCCCTTGCTTTGCTGATCGTGTAACCTTTTTGTATTGGTTTTCTAATTCTCTATATTGTTTCGTGTTCTTTTTGCCTGATTGCTCCAAAAGAAGCATTTCAGCACCTAATTTTTTAGATTCATTTTTTAAATCCCTTGTATTGTTTTGAAGTTTTTTATAAGCGTTTGCTTCATCATTTGCAACCTTAACAGCTTTCTGTTCTTCCTTAATTAATCTTTCTTTTTGCCTTTTAAGATCAGAATCCAATTTTATCTGTTCCCTTTGTGTTTTAATTTTTTGTTGATTAACTTTTTCCTGTTCAATTAATAATTTGCTTCTTAAGGCTTCAGCTTTGTTTAATTCTTGCTTTATTTTTGCTTGTTCTTTGCTTAATTTTGTTGCTTCTTTTGTAGCTTTTACAAACTGATTTAAACCCTTCATTTTGCTAAAATCAGCGTTTTGAATTGTGGATTTTATAGAAGTTGCTAAAATTTTAAATTCAGAATTAATTCCTTTTAATTTGGTAATTGATTCTTCAGCTGATTTAACTAAATTTTTAAATAAATCATCCTCTAAAATATCATTTCTTTTAATTTGCTTTGCCATATTCGTTCAATATTGTATAAAATTCTAAAACTGTAACTTCTTTAATTGGTAACCTATAACCAACCCATTTTGATAAATATATCAATGTTTTTTCAATTTGATTTTCTTTTTCTTCTCCTTTAATAATTTCTTTCAATCTTCTTTCTTCTATTTCAATTTTTGTTTGAAGAAATTCATCTTCCTGAAGAATATAATCCAATTCCAAAACAGCTTTTTTTTTCATTAAATTTAAAAGCTTTTTATATTCATTTGATAATCCTAATTTTTCAATGTAACTATCATAAAGTATATTATAAGCTTCAGAAAGTTCTTCTTCAGTTTCTTCTTTCTGAATATTTCCTTTTATGATATAATTTAATTTTCCTTCATTTATTTTTACCCAATTAAACAAAGGACATTCTTCAATATCATTGTAAAATTTTGATCCTGATATATTCATGTATTCTATTTATTATTTCCAACCTTAATTTTTCTTTCGATTGACTATTTAATCCAACTATTCCATTGCCATATTTTGTAAATAAATTATCTGTTGGACTTTTTTGTGCTTCTCCATCAATTTCAAAAACATCATTAAAAACTGTAACAAATAAAGATCTATAAAACTCCCCTGTATCTTCTAAAGTGTAAGGAGTGCCGGCAACCTTTTCAGGATTAATTTTTTCAGTCCATTCAGAATATAATCCAATTACATCATTATCTTCATCCAATCCTTTTTGAAGTTGATCATTTCTAATCCAATCTAAAATTTTTTTTTGTGTTTTTTGATCCATAGAATAAAACCATAGAACAGTTGAGGTTAAAAGTCTAAACCTTTTCAAAACTATTCCAATTTTTGTTTCTAACAAATCAATCATAAAACAAAGATAAAAAAAAGGGAAGCTGAATAAACAACTTCCCTTTCAAATTATAAAGATTTATTTTTATACTGTGAAAGTATAACTTCCAATATAACCATCTTTTTTCGCTGTAACAGTTAAAATTGTTCCAACAGTTTGTGTTGCGTATGTAATTGTATATTCATTACCTACTGAAGCAACAGCTGAAACTGAAACTGAAGATCCTGTTGAATCAACTGCTGAAAAATCTGCTAAAACTAAACCTTTAACCTGTAAAGGATTAACAGCTGTTCCATAGTCTAAAGTTAATTTTGCAACTAATTCATCTGTTGTATGAGAAACTTCAGAAAAATTAACATCCAACAAACCTTCCAATTCATTAAAATCAACACCTGATTCTTCCGGAGTAATTAACCATAAAGAAGCTTCATCAAACAATCTGTAAAAATCAAATGATACCATTATTTTTTGAACAGTTGTATCTGTTGAAAACATCAATTTAGCTTCAAAAGATTGATTATCAACCGGGATTGGATAAAGTTTATCCCCTTCTTTTGATCCGATTAAATTTCCGTTTACATCAATCATATAAACACCAAATTCAACACATCTATTATCGTTGATTTTACCTAATAATTGAGGTGTTTCGCTCCATAACTCCCCCGCAAAAGATCTTTTTCCCTGTCTAATGAATTGTTTTCTTCCTGAAGGCGCTTCTTCAAAAATTGAATCTGCTTTTGGAAGTTCAACATTTTCAAAGATTGGTAAAGGAAACCATCTTTTTGAAGCATCTGCTTCGTTTATTAAATCACTCCAAGTTGGTAAAGCTGTAACATCAACAAAGTTTTTTACACCTGTTCCATCTTCTAAAGCTACCATAACCATTTTAGAAGTAACGCTTTGAAGTGTTACACAATTTGGTTTACCTGTATTAGACAAACCCGCATCACATTTACATCCTAACATTTTTTATTTTGTATTAAAATTTTATAATTAAAGGGAAGCTTATAAACTCCCCTTTTTTAATTCCCTGAATCAATTAATTATGGTTTTGTTAATGCTGTAATTGATGTACTAAATGTACCCTTAACAAACGCCCCATAATGGTTTGATTTAACATAGTGAGTTGCACGAGTTTCAGCCAAAATTGTAAATAGATTTTTTGTGAAATCATCATTAACAAAACCTACCTGTATATTTAATTCTTCTCTAATTCTAAGATTTGATTTATTGAAATCCCCAACTAAAAATTCCCCTTCAGTCATTCCTGTATTTTCAATAATAGTAATTCCATTGTATCTTTTTACTCCGTTTTCATCTCGATATATCATAGGCATTGTGTATTCCCCTGAAGTTGTTTTTGTAACATCAAATTTTGCAACATCATTTGGATGCATAATGATATAATTCGGATCAAATAAAGCTGTTTTAATTTGTGCAATTGCAACTCTCAAAACATCCATTTCATTGGGATCTACAATTGAAGTCGCGAAACTTCCCGCTGTCCATGAAATAGCATTTGTTAAAATACCTACTAAATTATTCCCTGTTCCATCCCCTGAAAGAATTTGTTGATCTAATTTCAATTCGATCAATTCCATTAATTCATTATTGATTTCAGCACGAATAAAAGGAAGATCATCAATCATTTCTTTTGAAATCTTGATAAATGCTGTTATTTTTTTAGTTTCTGCACTTTTTTCAACTAAATCAAAATCAGCTTGACTTTTTGCACCACCTTCAGCTGTTACATCTGCACCACCTTCAGGATTTGATTGCTCAATATACGTTATGTATTTTGAAATTGATGTTGCTGTATTGATAAGATTCCTTAAAAAAGGTACTCTTCTTACAATTCTTGCAACTCCCTGTTCTAATTGAGATAAAGCAACAACACCACCGGAATAATTCCCTGTAATTGTCATTGTGTCAACAGCTTTAACAGATAGTTTTACCAATCCCCCTTTTTCTTTTAATTCAGATATTTTTTCAATATTATCTTCATAAGCTTTGAAGATTGTATTACCTAAATCTTTCGGTGTTACACTTTTTGAAGATCCTTCTTTTAATCCTTCAAATTTACCTTCCAACTTTGCTAAAGCTGTTTTAACTGCTTCAGTATCGTTTTTCTCGATTAATGAAGTTAATTCTGTTTTTAAAGCATCAATTTCTGTTTTTGATACTTTTCCTTCAGTTTTTTCAGAAACAATTGAATTTATTTTTTCAATCACTTCTTCAGGTGTCATTTTTTCCATCCTTTTTTTAAATTAAATTATTAAACATTTTTTTTAGTTAAAAATATATTTGATTCTGCTTATCATTTGCTTCAGTTTTGCTTTTATTAGGCTTTTGTGTTACTACCGGCAAAAGTTAATATTTTTAGCATCCTTATATTTAGTCAATGTTATTTCTAACAAAATACCTGATAAATTTGCATCAATTATGTTTTTTATATAACCATTTTCATTTTCAGTTCCAAATTTAGTAAAGAATCTAACATTTACATCATTATAAGCTTTAAAAATTGGTTTTTTACTTATAACACTTAAAAACATATCCTTTAAAACAGTCATTGGATCAACAACCTGTTCTTTATGATCTTCTGTATAATAGTTTTTAATATCTGTTTCATCTAAGAAAAAGATCTTTGCTACAATATCACGTTCAACAGAAGATTCCCTTCCAAATTCAGTTTCAGTATAAGAATCTAATAACCACGAAATCGGAGTTTTTTCCTTTGCAAAATTACTTGCTTTTGTCCATTCGATATTTACAGCCATCTTTGTTCCTGTGATTACAAATGGTTTTGGTGCTGTTATTTCTTTGACTATTTCAATATTATCTAAAGTAAAAGAAACATCTTTTGAAATTGCTGTAATCCTGCCTTCAATAACATTATTAGAAACATCTTTTCCTGAAATGATTTTTCCTAATCGTAACCATTTTGTATTGGATGAAGTAAAAGTTACTTCTGATCCTGAAATTACAGCTGAATCAAAACTGATTGAATTATCAATTTCATTTACTAATTCTTTGAATATGATACTAAAATCTTTCATTCTTAAATCCAATAAGCTGTTTGTTTCATTCTAATCAATGCTTTTTCATATCCTTCAGGGTTTAACACCATGTATCGAACAATATTATTAAAAGTTTTTACCCCTTCATTATATCTAAAATAGATCATTGAAATTGCACTTTTTGAAAGTTCATTTTGTTGTTTTACTTCTCCTAACATTGAAGCGTTTGAAACTTGATCTTTCATATATTCAAAATAAACAAAATTTAAAAGCATTTGTTTGAAACCTTCAGAAATATAAACATTGAATGAATAATTAAATTCCAAAGGATTGAATATTTTAAGATAAAAAGGATCTGTTGGTATATGATTGACAGGATCTAAATCTGCATTTGCTTTGTAAAGATCATACAAATCAATTCCCATCAATTCCTTAAGATACTTCAATTCATATCTTTGAATATAATCTTCAATATCAAAATCTGAATACATTCCATGATTGATCGCAATTTTACCAACAAAATCTTCTTTATTTATGTAATACCCCATAACCTTGTTTTAAATAGATCTTTACAAACTCCCCTGTAACTTCAACAATAGAACCTTCTTTTTGATTTGGCGCTTTATCGTTAAACTTAAATTTATAAAGTTTTTTAAGATCTACTTCTTTAAGCATTTTAGAAAGTTTTGTTTCTTTTTCAGCAACTTCTTCAACAGTTTCTTCAGCAGTTTCTTCATTCAGTTCTAATCCTAAATTTTCAGCAACTTCTTCAACAGTTTCTTCAGCAGTTTCTTCATTCAGTTCTAATCCTAAATTTTCAGCAACTTCTTCAACAGTTTCTTCAGCAGTTTCTTCATTCAGTTCTAATCCTAAATTTTCAG
>Ga0228620_1000362_pt1 | contig 25578 bp, 12 predicted proteins | sample 23DmetaG_FD_186030 | JGI IMG/M metagenome (GOLD analysis project Ga0228620, IMG submission 186030) | Seawater microbial communities from Monterey Bay, California, United States - 23D | ecosystem: Environmental > Aquatic > Marine > Coastal | place: USA: California | collected 2016-10-06 | reverse complement strand
CTAGCTGACATGCATAGCACACGGATTTATTAATATTTCTAAAGAAAATAATTTTTGCAAGGAAAATGACCGATTTACTTCAAGTTTTTGGCGTTTTTCTCCCAATTTCTAAACTTCTTAATTAAATCTTAGTAAAAACTTAATTAAGATTTTTCACTTTTTGATCAACTTAAATAAAAACTTAATTTAAGAAATAGATATATAAAGAGAGAACTTTATTAATAAAATATGACCGAAAATGGTAATAATTTTGAATTAATTATTAACAATAAAAAGATATGGGATTTTTTTCAGGAAAATCCTGCCATAAATATGGAGGATTCTCTTTTACTCGTAATAGAAATTTTAGAAAAAATGTTTAACAAGATGAGTAATGATCTTTCAACAAATGTCAATTCTCAAATAATAAATTTTTTGAATGAAAATAAGTCAAAAATGGATAAAATGTCGTTAAATATGCAAACCGTTACCGATAATATTAACAAAATGAGTGGTGAAGTTATTAATAGTGTTATGTTAGAATTTTTTAGAATCAAAAAAGAATATATTGAAGAAATGACAAGAGTATTGGAGAACTTTACATTACAGTCTAAAGAAAAAATGGAGGTACTAATAGGAAAAAATGGAGAATCTTTGTTAGATAAAACTAGTATATTATTAAACAACCTCATTCCTAAAAATCAGACAGAAAATAAAGAAATGCTACAAAATACTTTTCAAGGTTTTCAACATTTAATAATTGAAGAAACAAGAAAACTTGTTACTAATAAAGATGAAAATTCTTTTCAACAGTTTTTAACAAATTTTGATACAAAATATACTAATCTCTTGCAAAATCTACAACAACCATTATATTCAGTAATCTCTTCTACTGAAGAAAGATTAGTTAATAATTTAAATATTATCAAAGAGAACACTAGCTCTACTTTTTGTAATCAAGATAAGATATTTGGAGAACTTTCTGAATTTTTAAATAAATACAAAATTTCATCAAATAAGGGAAAATTTGGAGAACAGCAACTTTTTGATACTTTAACATCTATGTATCCTTCTTCAGAAATCAAAAATACATCTGGATTGAAGGCTTCTGGAGACTTTATTATGGTTAGAACAGATAAACTACCAATAATGTTTGAAAATAAAGAGTATGAACAAAATGTAAATAAGGATGAAATTACCAAATTCATAAGAGACATCGATCTTCAAAACACAAACGGTGTTTTCATGTCACAATATTCAGGAATTTCTTTCAAGAATAACTTTGAAATTGAAATACATAAGGGTAATGTTCTCATATATATACATAACTGTAACTATAATCCTGAAAAAATAAAATCAGCAATAGATATTATTGATCATTTAAGTGTTAAGATACAAGATTTAAATATTGATGAGAACCATAACATATCAAAAGAGTTATTAGATAATATTAATGAAGAATATAAACGTTTTTTAGATCACAAAGAAGGAATTATTCAAATAACAAAAGACTTTCAAAAAAAGATTGTTTCACAAGTAGACGAATTAAAACTTCCAAACTTAGATAAATATTTAGAGCCAAAGTATGCACAAATTAGATCAAAAGGGTTTACATGTGAACTCTGTAATAATTACCATGCAAATACAAAACAAAGCCTTGCTGCTCACAAAAGAGGATGTGCAAGAAAACAATCTCAAAATAATTAAATACTATTAATTACTATTAATTACTATTAATTACTATTAAATGCATTTAAAAATTTTATCTTTATTCTCAATATGATGAAAGTTTTTCTCTCGTTGTTATTTTTTATTAATCCTTCTTTAGGATTTTTTTTTCCTAGTATGATAAAACATCGTACAGATTTAGGAATGACACGATCATATCCGTTGTCACATCGTTTTCATGAACAATATTTAAAAAGATTGAATTCTGAGAATGGAACAACCCAACAAAATGCTATTTTAGGAAATAATGAGGATGATTACGATATAGATGGATTTATAAAAAGAAATAACTTGACAGATAATGATCAAATACCAACCCCTCCCATCGGTGCCATTAGAATTATATTAAGTAATGAAATGTTTACTCCTGGTATGAATCAAAACAACGATCATCATGATGACGACGATGATGATTACCCTAGTTTTAGAAGAAGAACTAGCAGAGGAAGTACAAGAAAAAAATCAGAAAATTTCCATATTGTTGAAAATTCTCCTTTAAACTTTACACATATCGGTGGCTATCAGAATGTAAAACAAGAACTTTATCAATGCATAGATATGTTAACAAATTATAACAAGTACGCACAATATAATGTGCGTGTACCAAAAGGATTGATTTTTGAAGGACCTCCTGGAAACGGAAAAACACTATTATCAAAAGCTCTTGCGGGGGAAGCTAATACAACATATATTGCAGTATCTGGATCAGAATTTCAGGAAAAATATGTTGGTGTAGGTGCCAGTAGAATTAGAGAACTTTTTAAATTAGCTGAAGATAATGTTCCATGTGTTATTTTTATAGATGAAATTGATGCAGTAGGTAAAAAACGTTCTTCTGATGGTGATACGGCAACAAGTGAAAGAGATAGTACACTTAATGAACTTCTTGTTGCGTTGGACGGATTTAAAAATACATCTGGAATTTTTCTTGTAGGAGCAACAAATAGAATTGATTTATTAGATACTGCGTTATTGCGACCAGGGCGTATTGATAAACGAATATTTATTGGAAACCCGGATAAAGAAACAAGAAAAGATATTATCAATATTCATATAAGTGGAAAACCTCATGATAGTAGTATTATCTATGATGATATTATTGATCTAACTGATGGATTATCTGGTGCACAAATAGAAAATATTTTAAATGAAGCTATGTTAAATGCATTACGATATGATAGAGATAAATTCAATTATCAAGATCTAGATATTGTCTACAATAAAATGTTAGTAGGATGGCAACCATCTGAACATCAATTTACTAATAATATTATTGACCATATTGCTATTCATGAATTAGGTCATGCAGTAGTTGGTATGTTATCAAAACATCATTCAAAAATGTCAAAAGTAATTATTAATTTATCTGCTCCTAAGACTCCTGCATATACAGTTTTTGAACCATCTTCATCAAATATTATGATGAGAGAAGCATTATTTGAACATTTGATGATACTTTTATCAGGAAGAATCGCAGAAGAAGTTTTTTATGATGTTTCTGTAACGACTGGTGCTATAAATGATTTTGAAGAAGCATTAAATTTAGCACAAAAAATGATTTGTTATTATGGAATGGGAAAAGAAATTATATATCCAAGTACAAGTGAAAAATATAAGGAAATTATTGATGGTGAAGTCGCACATCTTATTAAAGACGCGTATAGTTACGCCGACTTTATTATTCGTAATTCTAAAGATTTGATTTATGAAGGTGCTGAAATTCTTAAGAAAGAAAATGTATTAAAATCAGAGCGTCTACTTGAATTAATGAATAACAAGTATAAGAGTGTCTTAACTTTGAAAGTTTAGCAACATACAATTTTAAATATATTTAATATATATATGCCTTCTATCAAGAAACAATACAAAACCAATAGCAAAAGATCCCTTTGTAAGAGCAAAAGTGACAAGAAATGCAAGAAACTTAAAGGATGCAAAGTAGCCAAAGGAACAAAACGTAGATTTTGTCGTAAAATTAAGAATAAGTCCTACAAAAACAAAAGTAAAAAATCCAAATAAATTAATTTAATATAATTGTCTGCTCTTATATTAAGTATGTTTGAAAGATTAAGAAAACAATTTTATCATCCGAAAGTAGTAACTTTATTTATTTCAATAATTGTATTTTCTATGATTTATTTATTTTTAGATGATGAAAACTTTAGTGGTGTAAACTACATTAAAGAAACTATAAAGAAGGAAGTTATAAAGAAAAAGATCGATAAAGAAATAGAACAAGATACATTTGAAGGATTTTCCAATTTAAATTATAATATTGAAAAAAAACTAGATGAAACCACAAAAGATGTGAAAAAAGACGTTAAGAAACAAGAACTTGTAGAAGACAAAATTGAAGTACCTATTTACCAAAAGTTATTTGATCGTGTTTATTTTTCTATTGTTACTGGTGCGTTATTGGGTTACGGAGATATTTATCCTACTACAAATATATGCAAAATGATTGCTATGATTCAAAGTTTATTTACAATTTCTTTGATTGTTTATTAAAAAATTGATTAAATAACAATTTTAATAGTAAAACAAAGAGATGTGGTTATATGATATTAGCAAAGACTATTCAAAATATACTAAAACGCTTGTTATGATTATTACAGATACGAATAAAATATACAGAGGACATTTGCTTAACATATGTCCTCCAACCTATTTCGATAACCCAGAAAATTATCAAGCAACTATTAAAATTAGTTCCCCTGGAATAATATCTTATACTTATCCTTACTGGCCTATTCCATATCATAGTATTACTGGCGATAGAATTGTAAAAATGTTTATTGATAAAACAAAATATACACATATTAAATTTAAATTATTCAAAACATTTATTATGAACAAAACGAATCCAGATATAGTAAACGAAATATACTCTTTTATTACACATGATTACGAATATATTTGAAAAATTGATATATAAATACGTTTTTTTATATATCAACTAATAAAATGGAACATTTAAAACTAATACCGTTATACGAAGTAAATATTGATTTCGATGAAGCTTCAGAAGCTTGGAAATCAAATAAAAAATCGATCGGAAACGGACAATATGTATACATTTGTGGCGCTACATTAAAAAATGGGAAAAAATGTCAACGAAAACCTAAAAAAGACTCTACTACATGCTTTCAACATAAATCTACAAGCAATCTTTTATAAATTCTGCGTCTGATTTTTCGGGACTTTGTAAATACCTACATCTTAATAATTTTACCATAACACTATTCAATTCTTCGATACTTGCATTTAATCTTAACAAATGATTGTTTTTTATATTATACAAACGAAACACTTTTTCTTCATATTTTGGTCTCATTTCCCATAACCAAGCATAAATTATAATTTGTAATTTGTGATCTATCGTTAAATCACTAGTCGTTTTTAATTCCCATACAGTTGTTTCTGTAATTAAATCAACACGTGCAGAGAATCGAAATCTTTTTTTGGGTATATACTTTTGTGTAAACATATCTATTTTAAAATGTAAATCTTCATTCTGTTTCTCAAAAATAACTTCTTCTATTTTGGGATATGATTCTTGACAATCGAAATTTATTGTATCTTTCATTCGATTTAATGTTTGATTCACAACTGAATCGCTAAGCCAAGTATATTCATCATCATCTATTTGTTTCAAACGATAATACAAACTTTCGCGCATAGCAATATTAATACTTGCTAACTTTAAATATTCAGATGCACTTGTTAAGGTTTCAGGTAATTTACTTATATAATCCATTATAAAGCCATCAATATTCTTTTTCATTTCTTTGTTTTCTTCTACAAAATCATACAAACTAGATTCTTCCAATTTTATTTCATCCAAATTAAAAAAAATCTGTTTTAAATAATCAAAATACATACATGGAATTGCTATTCCATTCATATCACTCACCTCTTCAAAATAGCCCATTTTTGTCTCAACAACACAAGGTATATCTAATTCATCACCCTTTGTTTCTTCACAAATAAACATTTTATCAATAATATTTGATAAATCTTCAATCACATGAACAGGTATAAATTTAATTAAATCTGTAGGTGTTGTATATTCTGTTACATAATCTTGTTCTGGTTCAAAAGAAAACAAATTCTGTGGAATTCCTCGAAAATCAATATACTCTTGATTTTTCATTTGATTATGATTCATTTGTAAAAAAGGTAACGGCGAATCGTATTTTCCACTATTTCCCTCTAATACATATAAACCTTTTTTTGGTCTTGTTGTTGCAACATATAACGTATTTGGACATTCTTCCCGTGATAAATCTCTTCCATAGTATTTAAAATAAGAATTATCAAAATTTACCACAAATACATAATCACGTTCTCGACCTTTTACACAGTGGAATGTAGAAAACACTATTTTACCTTGAGATACTCGTTCATCTCCTCCCTCTATTTCCAACATCGGAACATGACATAATATATTTTTTTGTACTAACATATTTTCTAATCGTCGAATTATACTTTTATCCCCCTTAATTGATGGTCCAATTATAAAAATATCTTGTGGTTTCACACCTTCGTCAAAAAGTTTAATAATATTTCCATAAACAACGCGCAATAAATTAAACATATCATTTCGTATATAAATCACCTTTTGGTCACTTTTACATGCAAGCATTCGCGTAGAACCAATCATCACGTTATTAATAAAATTAGCTACTTCTTGTGTAATTCGATAAGAGGTTTTCATCGATGCCTTTACAAATTCTGTATTTTTTAAGAACTTTTTAGGCCATATTTTATCAGCTAATGATAAAAATCGACTATCAGATCCCTTAAATTGATACAACCCCTGCATAACATCACCAAGAACTAATAATGTCACCTTTTTTTTCAAATCTTTCAAAAATTTTAATATAAACTTGAAATATAAAAGTGTCATATCTTGTACCTCATCGATTATTAATATGTCAAAACTTGGTAACCTTCCCACAGGCATTAAACTATTTTTTACTGTTTTATACATTTCAATATCTGTGTATCCAGAATTTGAATAATAACAATAACATAAACTGTGATATGTATGAATCGTAAGATTAGTTATATTCCTTTTGCTTATTTTATCTCTTACCTCATGCTTGAGTGATTTATTATATGTTATTTGTAATAAATTTTTCTTCTTTAACTCTTCCGCTAAAGATAACACTACTGTAGTTTTTCCTGTTCCAGCAACGGCATCCACCATAACATTTTTACCTTTTCTTATATTATTTATTATAAATTGCTGCTCTTCATTTAGTTCCATATACTTATCAATTATAGGTATATAAATTTAAATCATTTAATTTTTATCTATTAATACTTCCTTCAAAACGTTCTTAGCTATCTTGTCGTGATTTTTCTCACTCTCTTCTTTACTGTCTGCTCCAATAGAATGTATTGTTAGCTGAATATATTCTTGATTATCTTGTGTATCTATTTCTGAAAAGTTTGGATGGTCATTTTGCCATTCAGGTATTTTTTCTAAATTCTTATCTGCTATCGTAGTAATAGCCGATTTTAATTTTAACTTATTATTATCTCGTTTCCACGTATCATCTTCGTCCTTAATATACACGGTTTCACGTTTAATATCAGTACAGTGAATAGGCCGCTTTGTTTCATCTAAATCATTTAATGCATTTACAAATATTCTACTTATTCCATCTACATGACCTAACTTTCCAGTTTCATCAAGATCAGTTAATTGTAACTGAATAGTCTCGATAAATTCAGAAATATTTAATGCATTTTTACACTTTTCATTCAAAAATAAATTCAAATTAAAACTATTGTTTGTTGTATTATTTACAGTACTGTTTAATTTTCCTTCCTTTATTACCTGTGTTAATTCTTCATTTGTTCTTGATAGTTTTTGATTTACTTCTTGTTGTTGATCTAACATAGTTAATAGCTTTTTCATAACAATCGTGTTACTCTTTGTCTCGTTTTCTCTAGTTATAGTGTTCGTTTCTTCTGGTTCATCGTGTGAATTATCTACAAAATTACATTTTTTCTTATGAACAGACAAACTTTGACGGTGTTTATATACTTTTCCACACTCACAAGCAAATATTTCGGGCGGTGTCTGAATCTTACTCTCTGCAATTATGCAGTTGTCAACATTTGTCAACATTTTGTGTTTTCGAGTGGAAATATGTCTTTTATAGTCTTTAATGTTGCTCGATACAAAACCACAAAGTTTGCATAAAAAATTTTTGGGGTTTTTTTGGGTTTTTTTTGTCAACATTTTACCCTATAAAATGTTGACAAAAAAAACCCCTATATTCTTTTTTTTATAATATTAAAAAAAAATTGTCAGTAACAAAAAAAATAGAGAAATTCTATTTTTACTGCAATATGCTTTAAACGCAAAAATCACTTTTTTTTTAAAACAAAACTAAATCCGTTTTTTTTATTTTGGACATTTTTAAAATGTCCATTTTCATTTTTTTCAATCTACTTTTTTTCTAATTTTTTCTCTTTTTTTGAGTTCCTCTAGAAATTCTTCTAGCATTAGGATTGAAGTTTTTATTAAATTGTAAAGCACGTAACAAGCGGATTTGTTTTTCAGCATTCTTTTTTGTACTACATTTTGAGAACACCTTCCTTTTTCCTTTATTTTTATAAACAGTATAGCAATTTTTATTTCGTACTTTTCTTGTTTTGTATGGCATATATAATAACAAAATATTATATATGTTTCTTAAACTTTTATTTCCATAACAAGTCTAAACAATAAAGCAAAAACAACTGTGTGCACAGCTAATCCAATATTAGTAGGGCAACCAGAAGGAAGAGCAATAGCTAAGATTTTTCCTAAAAGAGAGTGTACTAACTTGTAGAGAAAAGGGCTAGAGATTAAAGCAAACAATAAAGCAGCAAGAATTGTCAATTGCAGCTTTTGTTTGTCATCAAAAATGAGACCGTGAACCTTGGGAGCGACTTTTTTATCAGTCATTATAACATAAATGTAGAAAATTATAAATCATAAATCATTTTTAATGTGAGACAAAATGAAAAATTTGTATTATTCGTATTTAATATTTTTCCGTATTCATCAAATAACCGTACCCTTATTCTCTGAATATCTACAGGTCCAAAATATTCTCTTGGTACAGAAATATAAGTCATTTTATTTTTCTGAATTTCATTATAGTGAGAACCTTCAATCGAAATTCTTGCTAAAATATCGTTGTTTAATATGGATTCATTAAAAATACTTATAAATTGATTATTGGTGTTTTTATTAAAGTCATCAATAGCCAAATAAATATAACGCTGAATATTTGTATTTATAATTGATTCTGATTCATAAAAAAAATTATCTTCATATTTGGGTTTTATAAATCCTAAATTATAGCCAAGTTTTTGAGTAATGTGAACATTATCCGTTTGACCTTTTACATCTCGAGTGAAATCAAGAAAAACTTTATGGAATGTATATAAACAATCAGGATAAGGACCAAGTGTTACTTTACCACTTCCAGAGCCGTCTATTTTTAAATCTACAGCAAATCGTAAATACGAAAAAATTAGATCCGGAAATAATAACTCATTATCATCATTACGAGGAGAAATCAAACTGTTTAATTTTTCTATTAAAGAAAATGACGTATAATTACCATCAGGAACAATAAAAATCTTCTCGGCTTCAATAATTACATCATTTTTATTTGTATAATTAATGCGAATATATAAAAAATTATTTCCATTTGTTGACGATATTCCATAAAAAGTTAAAGGCATTTCTATATTTGATAGCTCCATAGAAACAACTTTGTTTAATCTTGAAGATAATTGAAAAGTAAAATCAGAACTTTGTGTATTTACCAAACTACCTCGAAATCTAGTATCAATATTTAAACATTTTGTTAAAATTCTATTGTTTAATGGATTTAATTCGCCAGGAAAGTAATCACTATTGCTTGTATAAATAAAAGATTTGGGTTCTTTTTGTATTAATTCTGGATTTCGAGATTCTACATGATTAATTTCATCAAGTTTATCTGGATTATATTCTTTCGATAATAAAGTTGGTCTTTTTTCATTATTTTTTAAAAAACTCAATAAGTACTTTTTCCCTTCTTCTAAAAAACTAATTAAATCGCGTTTTAATTCCTTTTTAACCATTCCGCTTTGCAATAAAGTAGTTCTTATTAAATATTCTTTTTCTTCCAGTACATGCTTATCGTATTTTTTTGGTAATTTAAAAAAATTTTCTAGATCTGTTTTATTATAATTATTTAAATTTAAATCTAAGTTTTCCATTCCTTATACTATATAAAAATATTTATATGTTTTGCTATCAACTATATTTAGAATCATTCGTTTAAATATTTATGTTTTTGAAATTTCTTTTCGTTATATTTAATATAGGAAAATGTCTTCAAGCGATTATACAGCTATGCAAAAATTAAGAGCATTATATACTGTTAATTATAATACACTTCCTTCGTGTGCACAAAACACATATAGTCATCAGCATGTAGCGCCCATTCATGTTGATCCTCATACTTTAACAAATTACTATGCACCAAATGGTAATTTTGATTATTCTGGAAGATATAATCATCAGATTGTTCATGCTCATGATCCCTGTGGAAGCCAAATACATTACGGTCAACATGCTCACGTAATGGACCTCTCTTCTGGTAGTCATGTTTCAAAAACAATTCGCAAATATGAGATTAGTCCTGTTGCTGATCGTTCAGTTAATTTCAGTATTGGAAAAAATAATATTTTTAACACTGACAATTTTGTTTTTGTTTCTAACGTTGATGCTAGTAATAACTATTTTAAGGGAACAGTAACAAGTTATGACAAATTTAGTGGAGAAATTTCTATTAGCAAAATTAGCAATATTTCTGGAACATTCACAACAGCTAATTTTTACCAAGTAAGTGTTATTTTTGAAAATCCTGATTTATTTAAATTAGAAGAAAGAATAAATAATCTTTATGATTACCTATTTAATGTAAATTTAGAAAATACTCCTGCTTATAGTCTTAGTGCAACTAACTTAAGCGATAACGAACAATTTATATACAACTTGTATATTTACTTATTTAATACTAATATTAGAGACTACACCACATATACTTTAAGTGATACCTATTTATCTGGTCTTGTTAATGATTTATATAAAAATTTCTTTGATCTTGATTTAACACAAGTACATCATCAAGATAATAATCCTAATGGAAATAATGTACCTCTCAATACATTACAAAAAAAAACATATCAAATATATTTGTACTTTTTTGAAATTGATTTAGCAACAAACTCTAATTTTAATCCTAATATTAACTAATTTATAGAATTATATATCATGTTTATTTTTTATTCATACTATATATATATATTATGAGTAAAACTCCTATTAAAAATCTCGGAAGCACAGGAACATTTTCACATACAGGAAACGCAACAATCTCAGGAAATGCAACTCTTGGCGGAAATTTAGTTTTAAATAATACAACATTAACAGAAGCAAATTTAACTACTTTGCTCGGAGCTGGTGTTGGTACCACAGGACCCACCGGACCTGCTGGCGCTGCTGGCGCTGCTGGCGCTGCTGGTGCTCAAGGACCTGCTGGAGCCACCGGACCTGCTGGAGCCACCGGACCTGCTGGTGCTCAAGGAGCTGCTGGTGGTTCAACTGCAGTTGTTACTGATGTACCAGCAGGATGGAACTTCATAAATGTTCAAGCAAATGCTGGAACCGCAGGACAAATGCATGTAGCACAAGATCCAAATTCATTTCAATATAATTTATATATTTACATCGTAGTTAGTGGTTCTGGGTCTTGGAGACGGGCTGTTTTGAGTACTCCTTAAAATGGTAATTTAGTTCAAATATACTAGGAATAATTTATAATAAAAAGTATTCAAATTAAAGTGTATATAATTTATATATACATCTTATGTCTGCAAGTGATTTGTCTGCAAACAACCTAGACGTTGTTGGTAACTTAAATGTTACGAATCAAAGCGTTTTTAATAACGATATCAAGTTGAACAATCGGTTATTTGCCGAAAGAGATGTGTTTTTATTTCGTGATATTACTACTTCAGCAAACATTACAACAAATAACTTGATTGCAACGGGTTTTATTTCAGGTAATTACCAATCTAATAGCATCCCTCCTACTGCTATTATCGGTGGAGTTGGATCTGGCTCTGGAAATGTTAATTTTACAAATGATATTTCTATGAATAAACGTTTGTTTGTGAATGGTGATGTTTCTTTTAATAGCGCTCTACTATTAAGTGGAGACGCTTCTTTAAACAGTAAATTGTTTGTGAATGGTGATGTTTCTTTTAACAACGCTCTACTATTAGGAGGAGACGCTTCTTTAAACAGTAAATTGTTTGTGAATGGTGATGTTTCTTTTAACAACGCTCTACTATTAGGAGGAGACGCTTCTTTAAACAATAAATTGTTTGTGAATGGTGATGTTTCTTTTAATAACGCTCTACTATTAGGAGGAGACGCTTCTTTGAACAGTAAATTGTTTGTGAATGGTGATGTTTCGTTTAATAACGCTCTATTATTAGGAGGAGACGCTTCTTTGAATAGTAAATTATATGTAAAAGATGCCGCAACACTAGCATCTTCATTAGCTGTAACTGGAGCTACTGTTCTCACCGGTTCTTTAGATGCCAACAGTTCAGCTGATATTGCTGATACATTAACACTCAGCAAATCAAGCGGTGTAGGCTTATCTGTTACATCTAATGCGACAATTGGTGGTACATTATCTGTAACTGGAGCTGTAACAGGCGATTCTCTAACAACAACAGGTTCTATTAGTAGTAATTCTTTAACATCAGGAAACACTATTATTAATGGTTCTTTAGATGCCAATAGTATAGTTGACGTTGCTGATACATTAACACTCAGTAAACCTACAGGAAAAGGATTAGTTATATTATCTGATGCATCGTTGAACGGTGCAGTTGTTGTTGATGGAACTATGAATGTTAAAAATTCGTTAGAGACAAATAGCTTAACAACAGGAAATGCTGTTTTTAGTGGTTCTTTAGATGCCAACAGTTCAGCTGATATTGCTGATACATTAACACTCAGTAAACCTACAGGAAAAGGATTAGTTGTATTATCTGATGCATCGTTGAATGGCGCAGTTGTTGTTGATGGAACTATGAATGTTAAAAATTCGTTAGAGACAAATAGCTTAACAACAGGAAATGCTGTTCTTAGTGGTTCTTTAGATGCCAACAGTTCAGCTGATATTGCTGATACATTAACACTCAGTAAACCTACAGGAAAAGGATTAGTTGTATTATCTGATGCATCGTTGAATGGTGCAGTTGTTGTTGACGGATCTATGAATATTAATAATTTATTAACAGCAGATAGTCTCACCGTGTCTGGTATTTCACAACTAGCATCTGCAACATTAACAAGTGGATTAGATGTATCTGGAACAACAACAGTAACCGGATCTGTAATAGGTGGTAATTTGATAACATCAGGCTACATTCTTACTGGTTCTTTAACAACAGGAAGTGCAGTTTTTAATGGTTCTATAGATGCTAACAGCTCAGCTGATATTGGTGATACATTAACACTTAGCAAATCTACTGGAAAAGGATTAGTTGTTTTATCTGATACATCTTTGAATGGTGTTGTTGTAGTTGATGGATCTATGAACATCAATAATACATTAACAGTAGATACTCTAAACGTGTCTGGTATTTCACAACTAGCAGTTGGAAAAATAACAGGTGCATTAGATGTATCTGGAACAACAACGGTAACTGGACCTGTAATAGGTGGTTCTATAGTAACAGCAGGTTCTGTGACTAGTAATTCATTAACAACTGGAAATGCTGTTCTTAGTGGTTCCTTAGATGCCAACAGCTCAGCTGATATTGCTGATACATTAACACTCAGCAAATCCACAGGAGAAGGATTAGTTGTTTTTTCTGATACATCTTTGAATGGTGCAGTTATTGTTGATGGATCAATGAATGTTAAAAATTTACTAAAAGCATATAATTTAGATATTTCTGCTGTTTCACAACTAGCAGCTACAAAGGTATCAACTACACTAGATGTATCTGGATTAACAACTCTTACTAATGTTAATGTATTAGGCACCTTAAATTCTAGTATCGGGAATATGAATATTGGAGGAGGTCTTTCTGTTACAGGTTCAACAGTTCTTAACGGTTCACTTGATGTAAAAGGTGGTTTAACAACAGATACCAATCGATTTATTGTTGCTGATACTACTGGTGATACAACGATTGCTGGAACAATAGATGTTGCTGGAACATCAACTTTAAGTGGAGCTGCTAATGTTGGAGGAAATTTAGCTGTTACAGGTACATCTACTATGACAGGTGCATTAGATGTTAATAATAGTGCTGATATTTCTGATACTTTAACTTTAAGTAAAACTACTGGCACAGGTTTAGCAGTAATTAATAATGCTACAGTTGGAAACAATCTTACTGTTAATAGTGTGACAACCACAAATAGTTTGAATGTAGCTGGGGCTACTGTATTGACAGGATCTTTAACTGCTAATGGAGGAATTACTAGTGACACAAACAAATTCATGGTTGCTGATACTACAGGTAATACAACTATTGCTGGAACATTAGATGTTGATGGAACAACTACACTAGGTGCTGCTGCTAATATTGGAGGCAGTTTAGCTGTTACAGGTACAACTACTATGACAGGTGCTTTAGATCTTAACAATACTGCTGATATTTCTGATACTTTGACTTTGAGTAAAACAACAGGAACAGGTTTGAGTGTTGTTGGTTCTGCTAGTATTGGTAATGCATTAAATGTTACAAATGTTGCTACTCTTTCTAATAATGTAAATGTTGGAGCAGCCCTTAGTGTAACGGGTGCCGCAACAGTCGGTGGAGCTCTAGCTGTTTCTGGAGGTATTACAAGTGATACAAATAGATTTATTGTTGCTGATAATACTGGTGATACTACAATTGCTGGAAGTTTAGATGTTGCTGGCACATCTACATTAGCTGGTACTACAAACCTTACTGGTTCCACAAATATCTCTGGAACTACTACTATTTCTGAACAATTATCTTTAAATAAAGCTTCTGGAACTGGATTATCTGTTATAGCTGCTGCAGCTGTTGGTGGCGATTTAACAGTTATAGGTGCTATTGATGCAAACAGTTCTGCCGATATTGCTGACACATTAACATTAAGTAAAAGTAGTGGAACAGGATTAGCTGTAACTTCTAATGCTACTGTTGGTGGAACTCTTGGTGTAACAGGAGCTTCTGTACTGACAGGCAGTTTGACAGCTAATGGAGGTATTATTTGTGATACTGATAAATTTGTTGTTGCTGATGGTACAGGAAATACAACAATTGGTGGAACTCTTGGGGTTGCCGGAAAAAGTAATTTCTCTGAAGATGTTTCTTTTAACAAGAATGTTACAATTCAAGGAAACTTGACTGTTGAACAATACTCGAATACGGCAATTATTAATACTACTACCACAAATTATACATTAATTGTTGCTGAAGATTTATCTCTTAATGGACGTATGTTTATAAGTGAGGATATTTCTTTAAATAAAGACTTATTTGTGGGTGACAAATCTATTTTACACGGAGATGTATCTATGAATAGTAGAGTAGATATTGGTGGAGATGTATCTATGAATAAACAACTTCAAGTTGCAGGCGGAATAATTGGTAATGTTACTGGTAATGTAACTGGAAGTGTAGCTACTGTATCAGCAGCAGCTCAACCAGCTATTACAAGCGTAGGAACATTAACATCATTAGCTGTTGACAACATATCTTTGGATAGTAATACAATTAGTGCATCAACAGGAGCACTCAATCTTACTCCTGCAGCTGGTTCGGCGCTTGTTCTTGATGGAACAATCAACGTTGATGCTGGTATTGTAACAGGTGCTACTTCTATAACATCTACAGCGTTTGTTGGTAATGTTACAGGTAATGTAAGCGGAAGTGCAGGTACTGTAACAGGAGCAGCACAAACAGCCATTACAAGCGTAGGAACATTAACAGCATTAGCTGTTGATAATTTAACTTTGGATGGTAATAGTATTACAGCAACATCAGGAACACTTAACCTTACCCCTGCAGCTGGTTCGGCACTTGTTCTTGACGGAGCAATCAACGTCGATGCTGGTGTTGTAACAGGTGCTACTTCTATAACATCCACAGCATTTATTGGTGGTTTGACTGGTAATGTAGTTGGTGATGTAACAGGTAATGTAAGTGGAAGTGCAGCTACTGTAACAGGAGCAGCCCAAACAGCCATTACAAGCGTAGGAACATTAACAGCATTAGCTGTTGATCAATTATCTTTGGATGGTAATACTATTACAACAACAACGGGAGCACTCAACCTTACTCCTGCAGATGGCTCTGCGATTGTTCTTGACGGAACAATCAACGTTGATGCTGGTGTTGTAACAGGTGCTACTTCTATAACATCTACAGCATTTGTTGGCGATTTGACAGGTGATGTAACAGGTAATGTGAGTGGAACTGCAGCTACAGTAACAGGTGCAGCACAAACCGCCATTACAAGTGTAGGAACATTAACAGCATTAGCTGTTGACAATTTATCTTTGGATGGTAATACCATTACTGCATCAACAGGAGCACTTAATCTTACTCCCGCAGCTGGCTCGGCGCTTGTTCTTGACGGAACAATCAACGTTGACGCTGGCGCTGTAACAGGTGCTACTTCTATAACATCTACAGCATTTGTTGGTGGTTTGACTGGTAATGTTACAGGTAATGTTACAGGTAATGTCAGCGGAACTGCAGCTACTGTAACTGGTGCAGCACAAACAGCCATTACAAGTGTTGGAACATTAACAGCATTAGCAGTTGATAATTTATCTTTAGATGGTAATGCCATTACTACATCATCTGGAGTACTTAATCTTACTCCCGCAGCTGGTTCGGCAATTATTCTTGATGGAACAATCAACATCGATGCCGGTGTTGTAACAGGTGCCACTTCTATAACATCAACAGCATTTGTTGGTGATTTGACTGGTGATGTTGTTGGTAATGTTACAGGTAATGTAAGTGGAACTGCAGCTACAGTAACAGGTGCAGCACAAACAGCTATTACAAGTGTTGGAACATTAACATCATTAGATGTTGACAACTTATCTTTGAACAGTAATACCATTAGTTCATCAACAGGAGCACTCAATCTTATTCCTGCAGCTGGTTCGGCACTTGTTCTAGATGGAACAATCAACGTTGATGCTGGTGTTGTAACTGGTGCTACTTCTATAACATCCACAGCATTTGTTGGTGATTTAACTGGTGATGTTGTTGGTAATGTAACAGGTAATGTCAGCGGAACTGCAGCTACTGTAACAGGCGCAGCACAAACAGCCATTACAAGTGTTGGAACCTTAACAGCATTAACCGTCGATAATTTATCTTTAGATGGTAATGCTATTACTGCATCATCTGGAGTACTTAGTCTTACTCCCGCAGCTGGTTCAGCGATTGTTCTTGATGGAACAATCAACGTTGATGCTGGTGTTGTAACAGGTGCTACCTCTATAACATCTACAGCATTTGTTGGCGATTTGACAGGTAATGTAACAGGTAATATAAGTGGAACTGCAGCTACTGTAACAGGAGCAGCTCAAACAGCTATTACAAGTGTAGGAACATTAACAGCATTAGCAGTTGATAATTTATCTTTAGATGGTAATAATATTACTGCATCATCTGGAGCACTCAATCTTGCTCCTGCAAATGGTTCGGCAATTGTTCTTGATGGAACAATCAACGTTGATGCTGGTGTTGTAACTGGTGCTACTTCTATAACATCCACAACATTTGTTGGTGGTTTGACTGGTGATGTTGTTGGTAATGTTACAGGTAATGTAAGTGGAACTGCAGCTACAGTAACAGGTGCAGCACAAACCGCCATTACAAGTGTAGGAACATTAACAGCATTAGTAGTTGATAATTTGTCTTTAGATGGTAATAGTATTACTGCATCATCTGGAGTACTTAATCTTGCGCCCGCAGCTGGTTCGGCACTTATTCTTGATGGAACAATTAACGTCGATGCTGGAGTTGTAACAGGTGCTACTTCTATAACATCTACCGCATTTGTTGGTGATTTGACTGGTGATGTAACAGGAAATGTAACAGGAAGTGTAACAGGAAATGCAGATACTGCAACAAAGATTGCTTCAATTACGAATAGTGATATAGTTCAACTTACAAGCAGTCAAACATTAACAAATAAGACCTTAACAACACCAACTATTAATGGAGCAGCATTAACTGGAACATTAAGTGGAACGCCAACATTTAGCGGAGCTGTAACTTTATCAGATGATACCGGTTCAACAGGAACAAGTTCAGGTGCCTTAATTGTTTCTGGTGGAGCAGGAATAGCAGAAAACGCATTTATTGGTGGAAACTTGAGTGTAACAGGTAATTTAACTATTAATGGAACAACTACTACTGTAAATAGTACCGTTACAACTATTGCAGATCCTATTATGACATTAGGAGCAAATGCATCAGATGATAATAAGGATAGAGGTTTAGAATTTTTATATAATGATGGAACAGCTAAGAAAGCTTTCATGGGTTACGATGATAGCGCCAGTAAATTTACTATGTTAACTGCAGCAACAAATACATCCGAAGTATTTTCTGGAACAACAGGAACATTAGTTGCTAATTTAGAAGGTAATGTAACAGGTAATGTAACAGGTAATGCAAGTGGAACTGCAGCTACTGTAACAGGAGCAGCCCAAACTGCCATTACAAGTGTAGGAACATTAACAGCATTAGCTGTTGACAATATATCTTTGGATGGTAATACTATTACTGCATCATCTGGAGCCCTTAACCTTACTCCCGCAGCTGGTTCGGCACTTGTTCTTGATGGAACAATCAACGTTGACGCTGGTGTTGTAACAGGTGCTACTTCTATAACATCTACCGCATTTGTTGGTGATTTAACTGGTGATGTAACAGGTAATGTAACAGGTAATGTAAGTGGAACTGCAGCTACAGTAACAGGTGCAGCACAAACAGCCATTACAAGTGTAGGAACATTAACTGCATTAGCAGTCGATAATATATCTATCGATACTAATACTATTACCGCAACAACAGGAGCCCTTAACCTTACTCCTGCAGCTGGTTCGGCAGTTGTTCTTGATGGAACAATCAACGTTGATGCTGGTGTTGTAACAGGTGCAACTTCTATAACATCTACAACATTTGTTGGTAATTTGACTGGTGATGTAACAGGTAATTTAACTGGAAGTGTGGAAACTGTATCGTCAGCATCACAACCTAGTATTACTACATTAGCTGGCGTTACATCTATTGGAACCGGTGGGGTAAATACTTCTATGTTAGGAAAAGTAATACTTGCATCAGATGCTTCATTCAATAGCAAATTGTCTGTTACTGGAGATGCATCCTTTAACTCTAATATCGATGTTGCAGGAAACTTAACAGTAGATGGTACATTAAGTAGTGCTAGTTTTGCTCCTCAAAACGATTTTACTGCTCAAAAGAGATTATTTGTAACAGATACTTCTACATTAAATGATGATATGACTGTAAACACCGTGAATATTGGTAATAAAAATCTTGCGAGTATTACATTTGTCGGTAAATCTGCTTTACAAAATAATTCTGGTACTCATAATACAGCTCTTGGTGCTTTCTCTTTAGCCGCTAATACAAGTGCAAATAGAAACACAGCTATAGGATCTAACGTATTAAATCAAACATCAACAGGAGGTGATAATACTGGTGTAGGTTATCAAGTATTAAAAGTAGCAACTGGACAAAAAAATACTGGTCTTGGTTCTCATGTTTTAGAAGTTAACACTACGGGTGAAGATAATGTCGGTATTGGTTACAACGCATTAAAAGCAAATACAAATGCAGGAAGTAATGTTGCGGTAGGAAGTGATGCATTAGAAGCAAATACAGATGGTACGAATAACACAGCATTAGGTTATGAATCAGGTAAAAATAATCAAAGTGGTGATTACTTAACATTTTTGGGTGCAAATACTTCTATTAATAGTTCATCCAACGATTTCCAAAAATCTACAGCGGTTGGTTATGGTGCGCAAATTACTGAATCTAATCAAATTGTTATTGGTACTTCTACAGAAAAGGTTGCTATGTTGAATGATCTTTCTTTAAACAATAGGTTGTTTATTAATGGTGATGCGTCGTTTAACGCTAATATCGAGTTAACAAAAGATAGCTCTTTCATCAAAATGGGTGCAGATAAAGATATTGCATTCAAACATGATGGATCAAATGGAATGGATCTTGAAGTTGCCGGAGCATTAGATATTGATGCAGGTACCGCCGTGTCTATTGACTCTACGGCTGGTTCAATCACTATGGGTGCTGTATTAGCTGATGGTCAAACATTAACTTTGGGTAAAAACGGAGCTACAGAGATGGTATTTACTCCTCATGGTACTGCTGCAAGTGAAAAGATTTCCTTAACAAATACAGCTGGTGATGCGAATGATGCTATTGCAGTTACTGCTACTGCGGGTGGAATGACTTTCAAGGTTGCTGATGAAAAAGACTTGATCTTAGGAAATGCAGGCGGAGATGCTTATTTTAAGGTTGCGGCTTCTGCAACAGCTGGTGATGAAGATTTACGTATTGTAAATACAAATGGAACCGATAACGCTGCTATTGAACTTAGATCAACTGCTGGTGGTATTACAGGTCAATTTGCTGCCGATAAGTCATACACAGTTAAGAATGCAACTAATGATTTATCTATTGTTTTAACCGATGATAGTTCTGATGCGGCAAATGAAAAGATTACTTTAACAAATACAAATGGAACTGACGCTGAATCTATTAAATTACTTACCGCTGCTGGTGGTATTGTTAATCAATTTGCTGCCGATAAGTCATACACAGTTAAAAACGCAACTAATGATTTATCTATTGTTTTGACCGATGATAGTTCTACTGCTGCGAATGAAAAGATCGTATTAACAAATACAAACGGAACAGGTGCTGACTCTATCAATCTTGAATCTTCTGCTGGTGGTGTATTAGTATCTGCTGATGGAAATATTGCTTCTGCAATTAAATTACATGCTACCGTTGGAGGAAATCAAACAATCGATGTTATTAATACTGCAGGTTCAGGAGAAGGTGCCATTACTTTAACATCTACTGCTGGTGGCGTAGATATCGATGCTGCTGCTGCAAAGGATGTAAATATTGCCGGTGGGCAAGTAGTGCTTGCTTCTAAGGATAATGCTGCTTCTGCTATTAGTTTAACAGCTAACGTTGGTAGTAGTGAAACAATTGTAGTTACCAATACACAAGGTAATGGAGAAGGTGCTATTACTTTAACATCTACTGCTGGTGGTGTAGATATTGATGCTGCTGCAGCAAAGGATGTAAATATTGCCGGTGGACAAGTTGCACTTGTTTCCAAAGATGATGCTGCTTCTGCTATCAGTTTAACAGCGAATATCGGTAGTAGTGAAACAATTGTTCTTACAAATACGCAAGGTACTGGAGCCGATGCTATTAATTTAGAAGCATCTGCTGGTGGTGTATTGGTATCTGCTGATGGAGATATTGCTTCTGCAATTAAATTACATGCTACAGCTGGAACAAGTCAAACCATCGATCTTGTTAATACAGCAGGAACAGGAGCTGGTGCTATTACAATAACATCTACTGCTGGTGGTGTTGACATTAATGCAGGTGCTGGTGTAACAATAGACGCTGCTGGAGCATCTAACTTAACAACAACTTCTGGTGCTCTGACACTTCAAGGTGCTGGTGGTGTAGATATTGCCGCCACCGGAATTGCCACAACAATCAAAGGTACATTCAACGTTGATGAAGCAGTTACTTTTGATACAACAGTAGGTGTTTCTGGTGCTCTTACTATGGATACTGATAAAAAGATACAATTCAGAGATACCGGTTTGTTTATCAATTCTAGTGCTGATGGTCAACTTGACATCGATGCTGATACAACATTACAATTAAGTGCTCCTACAGTAGATATTAATGCTTCTACAGAAGTAAATATTGCTGCCACCGGAATTGCTACAATAATCAAAGGTACATTCAACGTTGATGAAGCCGCAACATTCGATACAACAGTAGGTGTTTCTGGTGCTCTTACTATGGATACTGATAAAAAGATACAATTCAGAGATACTGGTTTGTTTATCAATTCTAGTGCTGATGGTCAACTTGATATCGATGCTGATACAACATTACAATTAACTGCTCCTACAGTAGATATTAATGCTTCTACAGAAGTAAATATTAGCAACACATTAACAGTTGGTGGAGACTTGAATGTTAATGGAGATACAACAACATTTTCTTCTGCAAACACAAATGACCCTCAAGTAGTTATTAAAAATACTACGAATGATGCGACTGGTGCTTTATTGAAATTTGTAAAAGACAAGGGCGCTGCTGGTGCTGATAATGACGTGAATGGATTGATTCAATTTGTTGGAGATGACGCGAATCAAGATCAAGTAATATTCTCTGAAATCAAATCTCAAGTAAAAGTTGCTACTGATGGTGAAGAAGGAGGTAAATTTACCATTTCAGTTACTGAACATGATGGAACCCAAACAGCAGGTTTGGTTATTGAAGACGGTGATGCTGACGGTGAATTAGATGTTACTATTGGTGCAGGCACTAGTTCTGTCGTAACCATTCCTGGTACAATTAATGTCAACTCTATTGTCATGGGTACTGGTGGTGGAGCTGCAACAAATACCGTATATGGTAATTCAGCCTTGAGTTCTCTTGATGGTGGTGCAAAAATAACAGCTCTTGGGTTTCAATCATTAAATGCAAATACTTCTGGTTCTAATAATACTGCTGTTGGACACGAAGCATTAAAAACCAATACAAATGCTTCTCAAAGTACTGCTGTTGGTGACGAAGCAGCAAAGGTATCAAATGCAAATGATACAACAGCATTTGGTTTTAAGGCATTAGTGGCTACACAAGCGCAACAAAACACAGGTATTGGTTCTCAAGCATTATTAACAAATTCTAATGGTATCAACAACACAGCTGTTGGTTATTTCTCTGGTAAAAATAATGTTGCTGGATCTCAAAATACCTTTGTAGGTGCTAATACGTTAATTACATCTGGAGAAAGTTATGTAAACTCTACTGCGCTTGGTTACAACGCTGAAATAACAAAATCGAACGCTATTTTCTTAGGTACATCAAGTGAAACAAGTGTATTTATGGGAGATGCTTCTTTTAACGGAGATGTCAAGATTAGAGGTTCTTTGGAAGTTGAACAACAACAAAATACAAGTATCATTAACATGACTACTACCAATTATCAATTGATTGTGTCTGAAGATCTCTCTTTGAATGGACGTTTGTTTGTAGATTATGACGCTTCATTTGGTGGAAATGTTGGATTAAATAGTGATGGTGCTCAAATTAGAATGGGTGTTGATAATGATGTTGTTATTAAACATGATGGTTCTACTGGATTAGATGTTGACGCTGCGGGTGCTGTTGCAATTGACTCTACTGCTGGATCTATTACTATGGGTGCGGTTTTAGCTGATGGACAAACTTTGAAATTAGGTAAAAATGAAGCTACTGAAATGATATTTACTCCTCACGGTACTGCTGGAAGTGAAAAGGTTTCATTAACCAATACTTCAGGAACAGCGGCGGATGCTATTGCATTTACTGCTACTGCTGGTGGTGTTGACATTAATGCAGGTGCTGGTGTAACAATAGACGCTGCTGGAGCATCTAACTTAACAACAACTTCTGGTGCTTTGACACTTCAAGGTGCTGGTGGTGTAGATATTGCTGCTACCGGAATTGCCACAACAATCAAGGGTACATTTAACGTTGATGAAGCAGTTACTTTTGATACAACAGTAGGTGTTTCAGGTGCTCTTACTATGGATACTGATAAAAAGATACAATTCAGAGATACCGGTTTGTCTATCAATTCTAGTGCTGATGGTCAACTTGACATCGATGCTGATACAACATTACAATTAAGTGCTCCTACAGTAGATATTAATGCTTCTACAGAAGTAAATATTGCTGCCACCGGAATTGCCACAACAATCAAGGGTACATTTAACGTTGATGAAGCAGCAACATTCGATACAACAGTAGGTGTTTCAGGTGCTCTTACTATGAATACTGATAAAAAGATACAATTCAGAGATACCGGTTTGTCTATTAATTCTAGTGCTGACGGTCAACTTGATATTGATGCTGATACAACATTACAATTAACTGCTCCTACAGTAGATATTGATGCTTCTACAGAAGTAAATATTAGTAATGCATTAACTGTCGGTGGAAATATTTCGGGAACAATAGCAACTGCTACTCAAAACAGTATTACAACTATGACAGGCTTAACTTCAACAGGTGCTCTTGCTTCTGGTTCTATTGCAAACGGCTTTGGAACTATTAATATTGGAACTAATTCTCTAACAGCAGGTTCAGCTATTATTGATAACTTAACTGTTGATGGAAATACTATTACTGCAACAACAGGAGCTCTTAACCTTACTCCAGCAGATGGTTCTGCGATTGTTCTTGATGGAACAATCAACGTTGATGCCGGTGTTGTAACAGGTGCTACTTCTATAACATCTACAGCATTTGTTGGTGATTTAACTGGTGATGTAACAGGTAATGTTACAGGGAATGTAAGTGGAACTGCAGCTACTGTAACAGGAGCAGCACAAACAGCCATTACAAGTGTTGGAACTTTAACTGCATTAGCTGTTGATAATATCTCTATAGATACTAATACTATTACTGCAACAACAGGAGCTCTTAACCTTACTCCAGCAGATGGTTCTGCGATTGTTCTTGATGGAACAATCAACGTTGATGCCGGTGTTGTAACAGGTGCTACTTCCATAACATCTACTGCTTTTGTTGGTGCATTAACCGGTAATGTAACAGGTAATGCAAGTGGATCTGCAGCTACTGTAACAGGAGCAGCACAAACAGCCATTACAAGTGTTGGAACTTTAACTGCATTAGCAGTTGATGATGTAAGCATCGATGGAAAAGTCATTACTATGACTGGTGATACTGATGATACAGTTGTATTTACTGCAGGAACAAATGGTGCATTATCTATTGTAACAACTGATACTGCAGCAGCTGCTGCAAATATTACAATTACTGCTGATGGAACTGCAGAACTAGGAGGAACAACAGTAACATTAAATTCTAGTGATGGTATAACTTTAGATGCTGATGGAGGAACAATCACATTTGCAGATGCAGGATCTTCATTAGGAACAATCACAAGTAGTGGATATTCTGGAAATGCTGCTACAGCAACAATTCTTGCAACAGCAAGAACAATTGGCGGTGTATCATTTGACGGTAGCGCCGCTATTGATTTACCAGGTGTAAATACTGCTGGTAGTCAAGATACAACTGGAAATGCTGCTACAGCAACAATTCTTGCAACAGCAAGAACAATTGGTGGTGTATCATTTGACGGTAGCGCCGCTATTGATTTACCAGGCGTAAATACTGCCGGTAATCAAGCTACTACTGGAAATGCAGCTACAGCAACAAAATTGGCATCTGCTGTTAATATTGGAGGTGTATCATTTGATGGTAGTGCCGCTATCAACTTACCAGGTGTAAATGCTGCTGGTAGTCAAGATACCACTGGAAACGCAGCTACAACGACAGCTCTTGCTAGCGCAAGAACACTCGGTGGTGTTTCTTTTGATGGTACCGCAAATATTGATTTACCCGGTGTAAATGCTGTCGGTAACCAGAATACTACTGGAT
>Ga0228620_1000348_pt1 | contig 26492 bp, 42 predicted proteins | sample 23DmetaG_FD_186030 | JGI IMG/M metagenome (GOLD analysis project Ga0228620, IMG submission 186030) | Seawater microbial communities from Monterey Bay, California, United States - 23D | ecosystem: Environmental > Aquatic > Marine > Coastal | place: USA: California | collected 2016-10-06 | reverse complement strand
CTTTTAAGTGTCCTAAGACAACAGACTTCAATAAAAACAGTAAGATAACAAAGTATAGTTATGTGCTAAAAGAAGGTCTTGCTTCAATAAAAAAACTTTTTTAACGTTTCGTTAACACTTATTAAGGAAATAAGTTGTAGATTTGTAGTGTGAAATAACAATAACATTAATATATAAATAAAATGAAAGGAACAAATTGGAACTCTGCAACAGGAGAATACACAAAGATTGTAAAACCAGAAACACAAGAGAAGTCTAACAAAGCTAACTTATTAAAATCAAAGTATAATGTATCTATTAAAGATATTGCTTATGTGCTTAATTTAAGTGAATCAAGAATAAGAGAATATTTAAGAGAATTATGAAAACAGTAATAATAATATTAGTAGTGCTATTTATTATAGCGTACTTAAAAACAAGTAAATTATGAGAAGTACACAATTACATTATGAAACAGGTAAAGATTATGATATTATAGATGTGGCTATTGATTATAATTTAAACTTCTTTAGGTTTAATGTTATGAAGTATGTAGCAAGAGCAGGTAAAAAGCAGGATGAATTGCAAGACTTACGTAAAGCATTAGATTACTTACAAAGAGAGATAGCTTATTTAGAGGGTAAGCAGAAAGAGTATATTAGAGAACGAATAGATAGATAACACTTATGAGTTGGTACAGCAAAAGAAAGGATTTAATCAAATATCAGCACGAAGTAGACTATACAGATGCTTATACTAAAGAAATGGATACAGAAGGCTTAAAAGTGCTTAAATGGTCTATGTTCGATAGTCCAGATAAGTTAGGTAGTGGTAAAATGTTTATGGAAAGTGAACCTGTGTTTATATTAGATGAAGCATTAAGAAAAGAAAGGTTACAAGCATTCATAGAGTTAGGTTACACTTCTAAGACTTATGCAGATAAGATTAGATTAAATACTGATAGTGCACATAGGTTAGGTAAAGCTGTTAAATTTAGATGTATTAACCCTAATCAAAGGTTTAGACTTGTAAAACAACTTATTCTTCATAGAATAGAAAGAATACACTTATTTAATGAAAGTATTTATTTTGACACTGATAACTATATTAAGAAACCAGAGTTATTATTCTTTTAACACTTTTTTAAGTTTTCTTTAACAATTAATAAGAAATAAAGCCTTAGATTTGTATCATAATCAAAACAATAAATTATGAAGAAACTATTAATACAGAGATTAGCACAACTTATAGATAATTTACCAAGAGGTGTTAAGAGAACTAATGTAATGAATGATTATTTAAGTTTAAAGTTATCTAAAGATGATAAGTTTTATTTAACTATGGCAGATAAATATAAGAATTATGAGTAGCAAGACATACACATTAGAAGAGATAAACTCTAAAATAAATAAGTTACACACAAAATTAGATAATCTTCTACTAAAGAGAAAGCAGATTAATAAAGACATTAATAACACAATAGACAAATTGTATTTTTGGGAAGAATTAGATGAATCACAATATAAATTATTTAACGATGAGTAAATTACAATCAACAGACAGAGTAAGAGAACATATATTACAACTACACTCTGACTACAGAAAAACACAAAGTCCTATTATATTGAAGTTAATAGACGAATGGAAACAAGTTTACATTAATAAAAAAACAGAAGAGAATGAAAGAATTAGTAGATTTTCAGTTTAGACGTATAGAAGCGTTAGACAAGAGAGTTAAAGAGTTAGAAAGGTATGTCTTGGAGTTATCTGATGAAGATTGTCCAGAAGACTACAGAAGAATAGTAAGAAGTGAAATATTAAATAAACCAATAGCAGATTAAATTATGAACATTTTAGAAAAACTACAGTTGATACAAACAACTTTACACGTTCACAAAGGACAAAGAAACAAATTCGGTAATTACAATTATCGTTCAGCAGAGGATATATTAGAGGCTATTAAGCCAATATCTAAAGAAACTAAGACAATGTTTAAGATAACAGAAGAATTAGTTGAAAGAGGTGGTTATTTAGCTATTAAATCTACAGCAACAATCTATGATTTAGAAGAGCAAGAGGTTAGCAGTATTAGTTCTGATGCTTATGCTATATTAGATTTTGATGCTAAAGGTATGCAGAACCCACAAAGAACTGGTAGTTCTTCATCTTATGCTAAGAAGTATGCATTAGGTAACTTACTATTAATAGATGATACTAAAGATAGTGATGCTGTAAATGACCATAAAGGAAGTAGTAAACCTCAATTAAAAATCAATACAGAACCATTTAAGAAGGCTTTAGAGGCAGTTAAAAATGGTAGCGTAACTGTAGAGCAGATAGAGAGGAAATATACGCTTACAGCCTCTGTAAAACAAATGTTACAATCAAGAAGTAAATAATATGAATAAATTTGAATTAAAAAGAACAGACAAAAAAGACCATTACAGGTTACTTATTAATGGAGTAGATGTAACAGGCGAAAGAGAAAGAAGTGATTTTAGACACTTAGTACAAGAAATAGATAATACAATTAACGTAGGATTATAAATTAAATTAAAACCAGAAATTATGAGTGCATTAGTAAATTTCAGCTTAGACTTAAGCAAACTACCTAAAGATAAGATTATCAAGGGTAAAAAAGGGCAGTACATTAACATTACTGCAAGTATTAACGATGAAACAAAGTTTGGTAACAATGCTTCTTTCTTTGTATCTCAATCAAAAGAAGAAAGAGAAGGTAAAGAGCCTAAGAATTACTTAGGTAATGGAAAAGTTATCTGGACTGATGGAAATATTGTTCTTGCAGAGAAGGAAGAGCAATCACAACCTGCATCTGTGGTAGATAATGATGATGATTTTCTATTCTAACTAACTGGATTGAGTATAGGGTAGGTTTCGGCTTACCCTATTTTTTATTAACCTTTAAAGCACATTAATTTGGATAACCTTAGATTAGAAGAAGAAGATAAATTATTAATGCAATACATAGATGAAAAGAATGAATGTGTTGTAGATTTAACAGAGAAAATAGATAGACCTCCTGTTTGCTTAACAAAAGGAGAGAAGATTTACAGAGGTAAGAATGGATTAACTAAATTCGATATACCTTTAGCTACTTATGGTAACTTTAGTTTCGTACAAGCACCACCAAAGAGTTATAAGACATTCTTTATGTCATTACTTGCAGGTGCTTATGCTGGTGCAGATGTATCTTACATAGGAGATATACAAGCACATAGAGGAAATAGAAAGTTAATACATTTTGATACAGAGCAAGGTAAATGGCATTGTAAGAGAGTATTTATGAGAGTTGTTGATATGATTGGTGATAATAAAATACCAGACTTCTATGAAACATTCTCTTTAAGAGAACTTAACTACAATACAAGAAGACAATACATAGAATATAAGTTGCAACAAATGGTTGATAATGGAGATAAGATTGGTTTAGTTGTTATAGATGGTATTGCTGATTTAGTTTCTGATGTAAATGATTTAAAGCACAGTAACTTAGTTGTACAGTGGTTAATGGAAGTTACCTCAAGATTTAATTGCCATATTGTAACTATTATACATAGTAACTATGGTTCTGACAAACCAACGGGGCATTTGGGGTCTCTGTTAGAAAAAAAGGCAGAATTACAGTACACACTTAAAGCAAATAAAGATACTGGATGTATTGATGTTGTATGTAGAAGAACAAGGAATGTTCCATTTGAACCATTTAGTTTCAATCTAACAGATTCTAATTTACCTACAATAAGTTAAAAAGTGTTAAAATATTTGCAGGGTATATTTTTATTTTGTAGTTTAGCATAGAATTTAAAAACAATATATTATGAAAATTACAGGACAATTAAAATTAGACAGTTTATTAGAAAACTTTGATGCTTTAGACAGAGACTTTGTGTTTAAAGTAGATGAATATGAAATTGGAACAACAGACAATGAATACATCTTCGTTAAAATAGATGTTTATGTAGACTTAGATTATGAAGGAGATGTTAGAGATTATAATGTAGATGTAGAGGTATATCCAGAATACTTTGGTTCTGATGAAGATGGTGGAGAATTAGAACTTGAATTAGATGATGATGAATTAGTAGGTTTAGAAAAAGAAATACACCAACAGATAAGTTGGAAGATAAAAGCATAAGACTTTTATTCTTTGTAATCAAATAAAAAGTGTTTTAGTTAATTCTAAGGCACTTTTCTTTTTTGTTGGATAGTTAGTGTAGAAAATAAAAAGAGTGGCTTAAAACCACTCTAATTAAGTTATTCATTAATATATTCATTGTATTCGTGGAGAGCATCAATCCTTGCAATGTATGCTTCTTCTTCTGTGTCGTATTTTCCTAAGAAATATGTCTTACCTCCTAAACAAGCCTGCGCTCTGTATTTATTCTCATCAAAATACACTCCAGTATATTTACTTGTTTTATCTTTCTTATCTTTTGAGCAGTTTACCCTGTGTGTAACTAATTGCAGGTTATCTACTCTATTGTTTTGTGGATTGTTGTCAATATGGTCTACAACTACCTTATGACCACATCTTACGTGACCTAAAAATGTTTCAGCTATAAATAAATGAGACCTCATTTTATATTTACCTAAATGAGTCATTGGATAACCAGACTTATCGATATATTGTTTTAATATTTGACCTTTAAGTCCTTTAAACCTTCCCTTGCTTGATACTTTGTATCTTTTGTCGTAAGGATATTCTTTCCAGATTTCTTTCATTTTATCTCGATTTTATATGAATGGGTAATATACGAAAAAAGTTTTATATGATGGGATAAAGTTTTTAACAACTAATCTCGATTTTATATGAACGGGTACTTGGCTTTAATATGAACCCTATAACTAATTGATAATTAATTACTTGGCTTTAATATGAACCCCTATTTGGCTTTAATATAATCCCCTATCGCATAGTACTTTGCAATACATAGTACCTCACATTTGATATAGTTTTTATCTATGCTAAAATAATTTGTATAAAATTTATTTATACACTTGTTTATGTTATTTATTTTTTGTATTCGCATATGTATTCTTATATGGATGCAATTTAAAAAGTAACCAGAACACATAAAAACATAAAAAATATAACTTTTGTTTTAACTTAATTAACTGTAAATTAATTAGTTAACTATTTATTTTTACATTTTTTTATATTTTTTTGTCAATTTATTTTTTTATATCGAAAATGTATTGTAGATTTGTAACCGTAAAACAATAATTAAAATAAGTAAAATGTACACAAATAGATTTGAGGTTTATATAGAAAATGATTTTTTTATAGTAGTAGATGAACATACCAAAAAACAAGTAAGCAAAAACTATAGATATAGTAGATACGCTCACAATTTGCAATCAAAATTAGAAATTGAATATACAAAAAATAACAATAATTTATAAACCTTTAAAATAAACAAAATGACAACAAAAGAAAAACAAAGCCAATTAATTAGTAATCTAAATACATTACTTTTAAAAAATGATTTAGATAATCAAATAGTTTTTGATTTGATAGAGAATTTTTACAAGTATGGTAACGAGAATTACAACGAGGGCAAAGAAATGATTAAAGAAATTTATAATTTATAAAACTTAAAAAAATGAAACAATATAAACCAGTTAAAAACCTTTTAAGCAAAGGTACTACTAACAGCAAAACAGCTAAAAACGATATAAAAACGTTTATACTATATTTATCACCACACAATTTAAACAGCAAAAAAATTACACTATGTCCGAACGCATCAAAAGGATGCATTGCAAGTTGTTTATATAGTGCTGGTAGGGGTAAATTTTCAAACGTTCAAAAAAGTAGGATTAATAAAGCTAACTATTTTGTAAGTGACAAAAAAGAATTTATAAAACAGTTGGTTTCTGAGATTAGAAAAGAAGTAACTAAAGCAGCAAAAAACGATTATAAGGTAGCATTTAGATTAAACGGTACAAGTGATATTGATTTCGTTTACTTAATGGCAAAATACCAGGATTATCACATTAATTTAATACCATACGACAAAGTTTATTTTTATGACTACACAAAAAGTTATGCACGTGCTATTAGGTATAAAAATCATAAAAATTATACACTAACTTTTAGTAAGTCTGAAAGTAATTTAAAAGAATGTGAAAAAATAAGACTTGAAAAAGGTATAAATATAGCTGTTGTTTTTTCTGGTGAACTACCTAAAAAATATAAAAATATCAAAGTTGTTGACGGGGATAAATCAGACCTTGAAATGCTAAAATACAAAGGCGTTATTTTAGGTTTAAAAGCAAAAGGTGATGCTAAGAAAGATACATCAGGCTTTGTTATTAACAATTACTAAAAATAAGAATATGGATGCAATAAAACTAAAACCAGCAGCAGCAAAAAAGATACTAAACACAAAAAAGGCTTTCATTTGCTTTAATACACAAAACAATATAATTAATGAATATATTTTAACGGACGACCTTATAAGACACAAAAATAAGTTTACATTTTTTAAGGTGATAAGCTGCATCAAAAAAGAATTTTTAACAATAAAAAAATAACTAAATTAAATTAAGGTACTATAAAAAAGTACCTTTTTTTATACCTTATAATTAACCATAAATAAACCCTATAATTAAGGTACTTTATATAAAGATAATTTATACAAATATTTTTTAAAGGTATTGATTTTGATATGTGATATAGATTGGAAAATTAAACCACTCTATTTCACCCTTTTTAAGCCTCCTAATCAATCCAAACAATAATTTAATATTAAGGTACCAGAAGTGTATTAAAGTCGCTTAGAAGTCGTTTAACGTAAAATCAGATATTAGAATACTTAGTTACAAATGCTCAAGAATTTAACAGGATATTATATGAATTCACAAATCTTAATCAATTAACGTATATCTTTTCTTCATAAATGTTTTATGTAATCCATTCATAAAGTACCATACTTGGCTTTGAGATTTACCTACTTTTTCAGCAAACGTTATGTAGTTATGTTTTTCAACTATACCAGTATGATTATCTAATACATTTTTAAAGTTAGATTCTTTAGGTCTATTCTTATATAGAACGTATCTATTGTATAACTTTTTTCTGTCTTCATTAAGGAATCCATTTATTGTATGTTTATTACAGCCTATGGTGTTGATTAGTTCTTCTTTAGTAGCTGTTATTTTTTCTTCTGTTTTAAGGTCAAATATATCGTATGTTATGCCATTAAATATAAATTCTTTATTTAGTTTAGGTCTATATTTTTCTATCCATTTCTTTTCATACTTATCTAATGATTTAACATCATTAACGGCTCTAACATAGACGTCATCAAAATCTTTATCTTTTATATGACTACTTATTCTTCCTAACAAGCTACCATTAGATTTACCTATATAAACTAACTCCTCATTCTTTAGTAAGAAGTAAATATACTTATCTTTATTAGACAGAAGTATATTTTTTATATCGAATCTTTCGTAGTTTTCTTTGTTGAAAACAACTCTCGATTCTGATACTTTCTCATAGTTAATATACTTAACACCAACTTCACTTCGTTTTTTATTTAAAACTTCGTTACGTTGACGAACGCAAGGTTTACAATGTCCAGAACTATAGCGTTCTGTGTCTTTATTACAATTATTACAATATTTCATAATCTATTTTATATCTTAATATTAATACTAATTAACGCAACCCTCCTATACATTTAAGTTTCTTACTTGCTAAGTAAGTGGTTAGCTATTATACTGGTTAGTTTGAATATCAGCTGGGTTGCATTACGAAATGTATAAAGGATACTGATGCAATTACTAAACAGATTTAATTTAACTGAACCAAGTGCCTTACAATTATGACACAAGTTTGGTAGTATCCTTACTCTCTACTACAATATAACGAAATAATTTATTTTTAGTTGATAAAAATTATCGTTTATCGATAACTATAAATAAATAATATAGTATGTTACATTTCTATAAGTTTTATCTATTGTAGTTAAACATTACCAAACCTCTACATAGTGGATGCTACGATACGTGAGGCTTGGCTTTGTTATTTTTATAGTTTTATTTTCTCATCTCTTAAATCACATATTACAGAACCTTTAGCTTTTTCATCATTAGTTTCTATAATCTTCCAGAACTCTTTACCACAAGGTAATCTAAGTAATGTTTCATACCTGTTATTGTCTTTAAGGGTAGAACTCTCTACTATACCACAGAAATCCTTATCACTATTACACTCTATTGGCTGTTCATATTCTTCTACACAAGAAGAAAAAGTTAATACTAATGCTACTACTAATAATTTAATTGCTTTCATAATTTCTATTGTTTAATTGTTAAATAATAATGTTCTTTTATTTGTTCTACTAAATCTGTTATCATATCTACCCATTCTGCATCTTCTGTAAGGTCTTCTAATCCTATTTCTTCACTAACTACCATATTCAACTCTAAATCTCTAAAGTTATCTATAATGTCTGCGTATAGAAGGTCTATAGGAGATTTTACTATATCAGTAACGTTATTAGCAAGTTCTTTAATGTTTAAAACATCTTGTGATATTAATCTTTGTCCTGTAGCTTCTGATGAGATACATACTAATATGAATCTGGTGAATGCTTTGTCTAATTCTTCTTGTTTATTCATTTTTATCTATTTTAAATAATTCGTAATTACTATTCTCTGTTTTAAACTTTACATAATCATCTTTTTGCTCTACAATCTCTGTTATTGTTGTAGTCTGCCAAGTAAAGAAATTATTAAATGGCGACATAATTAATGAACGACCTACAGCAGGTAATTCAAACTTATCTTTAAATGTACCATCTTCATTCCATTCTAACCATAACACTTTAGCTGATTCTTTTATTAACTTATCTCTCTCTCGAATTAACCTATATTTAGGTTGTACTCCTTGTATCATATCTGTTTTTATTTATTAAAAAGTATCCTCTAATGGAGAACTACCTTCGATTATCTCACACCTATCTTTACTTTTCCAACTCCAAGATTTTATTCTCAGATTAACCAACTCATATATTTCCTCTCTCTTGTTTTTAGGTATGTCGTCTATTAGCTTATCCAACTTATCTTTCTCTCTATCATCTTTTTTATTAAGTATGTGTACTGGTTCATATCTTTCTTTAAAGTCTGTGAAGAACTTATCATAATAGTACCTCCAAGTAGGGTTCATCTTATAGTTAGTTTCTAAACCACTAATACCTACATAAACAGTAGACCTGTCTACCTTGTAACCTAATCTAAACATTATATCCTCTGTATCTTGGTCATTAAAACCTTTGCAATATAATATCTTATAAAATACTGCTCTAAGAAAGGGTGTGGGTTGTTTTCTGGTCTTTTGAAAAGGGTCTATCTTTAATACACTCTTAAAATTATTGTACTCATACTTAATCTCTGCAAGCATTTCTTTAGTTAGCTTCATAATACCAATTTAATTTATTTTTATCAACTTCTTTATTTAACCTCTGCTCTAAAATATTCATTATACTACTAATAAGTTCTGTAGATAATTCCATCTTCTTTTTACATTGTAAACCTAATGTACCATTTCTATCTAAAGACAACTGCATATTATCTGCGTCTATAGTTATCTCATACGCCACACCATTAATATACTCAAAAGTAGGTATAGTGGTAGCTATTGTTTCATATAGTTTTAAATCTTTCATTTAACTTGTTTTTTAATTAATACATAGCAAAGATACAATATAAAATGACTTACACAACCTTTTTAACAAATTTTAACATATTTTAACATATAAAGATAAATTTTACCTTTTACGTTATAATAGTATATGGAAGAATTTATTATTAAAATACCTGCAACAAAGAGGGATATAAAACTGAAGGACTGGCAGAAGTTTCAAGACGTTTTAGAAAAAAATAAAGATGTAAAAGATAGTGATGAGTTTATTAACCTAAAAGCACTACAGTTCTTTTGTGGTTTAGATTTAAAGATTATTAATAGTATACCTTTAAGTCAATTTCAAGAGGTATTAGACCACTTAGGAGATGTATTAGGTGAGAATGATATTAGAGTTAATACCTTTAAACTAAGAGGAACTGATGGTGTAGAGGTTGAGTTTGGTTTAGTACCTAACTTAGACGAAATGAGTTATGGTGAGTATAAGGATTTAGAGAATTATATTTACGATTATAAGACAGCACATAGAGCAATGGCTGTATTGTATAGACCTGTTCAGTACAGAAAAGGAGATGCGTATCATATACAGAGGTATAAAGGTTCAGACCACTTATCAGACATAATGAAGGATGCACCTTTAGATGTTTACTTAGGTGTAAGGGTTTTTTTTTACAATTTAGCGAAAAAATTGCCTCTTTATACGATGGATTGTACACTTCAACAGTTACAGGAGAACGTGGAGAATCGCTTAGACAATCCTTCGGAAAAAAGTGGGGTGGATACCAAGCAATCTATACACTTGCACAGGGAGATGTTACGAAATTTGATGAAGTTACAACCTTAAATGTACATAAAGCATTAATGTACTTAGAATACATTAAGGAATTAAACGAAACAGAGAATAAGATTATGAAACAAAATATGAAACGATGAGAGAATTTTATACAGCAGTAGATGCAGTTAAAGATGCTTTAAGAGCAAATAATAGCATAAATACTGTTACTTTTGGGGATTTATCAGATATAGACTTAGATAAGACTACTATATTTCCATTATCTCACATTTTCGTAGAAAGAGTAAGAAATGAGGATAATATGCTGATATTTGACTTCTCTGTACTGGTTGCTGATATAGTTGATTTTAGTAATGAAGAAACAGAGTTTGATGATTTCTTTGGTAATGACAACTTACACGATGTATTAAACACTCAGTTAACAGTTATTAATGGTCTTATAACAAGTCTTAGAAGAGGTGATTTATACAGAACTCAATATCAATTAGACAACGAACCTATTGCAGAGCCATTTAAAGAGCGTTTTAAGAACCTTTTAGCAGGTTGGGAAGCAACTATATCAATTAGAGTTAAAAACAACGTTACAATCTGTTAAAATGGGTAAATTAAAGGAAGTTTTATCAGATTTAGCTAAAGACTATAAAGAAGCTATACAAAGACTAATAGTACAGGAAGAATTAGTTGATAAAGGTGATTTAAAGAACTCTATTAGGTTTGAGGTAACTGATACTGGTTTTTCTATAACATCTGATAAGAAGTATGCTCATTTATTAGGTTCTAATGGTTATTTAAAGAGATGGAGTAAGCCACCAGCACAGAAATTAGCTGAGTGGGCAAAAAGAAAGGGTATGCGACCTTTGTTAAGAGATAGTAAAGGTAGGTTTAAGAAAATGACAGATAGAAGTTTTCTTAGTTTAGGTTATGCGTTAGCGAAAAGTATTGACAAAGAAGGTACTATTGAGCGATTTAACTATAGAGGTTCAAGAATTATACAAAGAGTTAATCAACAAATGGAAGGTAAACTTGCAGGAGAGATTACAGAAGCGTACAGATTAGAACTTATAGAAGGAATGAAACAAACATTTGAGTTTGATAATATAAAAATACAATAATGAGTTTAATATTAACAAGAAGTCCTTATTTTGTAAGTAGAGAAGATAGAGATTCGGCTTCTACTCTAAAATTAGAAATACTTAATGGTGCTAATGTATTAAAGACTTTTAATTTAGCTTTTAGGAATAATTATTTATTAGACATATCTCCACTGGTAGATGATTATTTTGATTCTAAAGAGTATGAATGGGTTACTACAGGTAATGGTTCTTTTTATACAGGTGGTGGAACTTATTCAGCCTTAACTGTAAGAACAACACTTTCTGGAGATTTATCTACAGGTGGAAAAGGCACTGATATTGTAACAACATATACGGCAAGAAGAGGTTATTTATTTTCTACTGATGGATATAACGGAAATGCTACTGTTATTGATAGTAAAGGAGTGTTTAGCTTGTTAGACGATTTAAAAAACAAAGCTGGTTATGCAGGCTCGTCTAATATAGTCTATAAATTAGATGATTCTAATCTAAGGTTACCTACTTTACTTCCTCCTGGAATAGGTGGAGATTTACAAGTAAACTATTATAGTAAAAGTAATGAGTTAGTTCGTCAAGAAACAAATTCTTCAATTTCAGATGGCTTAATAGTTGATTATAATTACTCCTCATTCAAAGATAGAGTCACCTCTGACTCTGACTTTTTGACAAGTGGTGGAAAGATTGAAGAAACTAAATGCTTACTTAATTTCTTAGAGGATTTTGATTTAAACGATGTTGCTCGTATAGACTTTTTATTTGAAGTTGCAGGCATAGTTTATCGTAATGAAGTTATAGTAAAATCTATCTCTGAATGCAAATACAACCCTTATAGGGTTACTTTTCTTAATAGATGGGGTATTAAAGAAGATTTATGGTTCTTTAAGAGAAGTGATGTTACTTTACAGATAGAAAAAGAATCTTATAGGGTTAATTCTATTCAGTCCTACAACGCTTCAAGCACTATAAAGACATATCAAGATTACAACGTTAATGGTGTAGAGAAAATAACTTTAAATAGTGGTTTTGTAGAGGAAGAGATGAATGAGGCTTTCAAACAATTACTTTTATCAGAAGATGTTACAATATATGACTATAAAGACAATAAAGAACATACAGCTAATATATCTACCTCTGAGTTTCAATATAAACAACATATAAACGAGAAATTAATAAATTATACAATAGAATTTAAGTTTGCCAGAGAAGTTATAAATAACGTAGGATAATGAGATTAAAAACACAACTTTATATTGATACTTCTAATAATACTATAGACGAAGAAGCTAATTATGAATTAGTAGATTTCTTTGACTTTGAAACTATAGAAATTACTGAAACTATTAAGAACATACAAGAGTTTGATGTTGTTTTTACAGATTATACAAAAGAATTTGTTGTACCTGCTAATAGTAGAAATAATAGAATATTTCAACACTATTATTCTACATCCCTAATAAATTCATTTGATGCAAGAATTAAGAAAAGAGCAAGAATATTTATTAATGGTATATTCTTTAAGCAAGGTTATATAAGACTAACTGCTTCTAAAATAAAGAATGGTTATCCTTATGCTTACAATCTTACTTTCTTTGGTGCTTTGAGTGGTTTAGGAGATGTTATAGGAGAAGATAAGTTATCTGATTTAGATTATCTAAATAGATTCGACCACGAATTTAACTTATCTAATGTAAGTAGTGGATTAAAAAAGGGATTGCAGTATAATGGTACTGCTATGGAAGAGTTTACTAATATATCAAGAGATATAATATATCCTTTAATATCTGTACAGAATAAATGGTTTTATGATGGTAGTGGAGTAACTTCTGATACTGAATTTCAGGAAGGTTTTTCTGTAAATATTTATAAAGACAATAGTGGTGCAGATGCTAATTATGGTTTAAGATACACTCAATTAAAACCTGCAATAAAAGTTGCTCATATATTTAAAGCAATAGATGAAAAGTATGATTCTATAAATATAAAACAAGACTGTTTTGTTTATGGCTCAAAGTTAAATGAATTATATTTACTATTGCACAACAAGAAAGGCTCTTTGACACAAGGTGTTGGTGGTGATGAAACATTTTCTAAGACTTTTATAGTTTACTCTAATAATGGTAGAACTGATTTCGATACTTCTGGTGCAGACCAAGAATTACTACCTATAAACACTTACACAAGGTATGAAGGTTTCCAACAAGCAAGAAACAGAACTGAGATACAGTTTGATGTAACTATTAACGACCCTATAGCTGGAGATGTAGAATACACTATGGAGATATTTGATGGCACTACTCCATTAGTATCTAAAAGAAGTACAAGTTTAGGCTCTGATTCTATTCAGTATGAGTTAAAATCAATAGAATACAAGACTTGGGATATTAGGTTTAGAATAACATCTGATGGTAGTGTTGCTAATTATGATGTAGAAATGACTATAGATGAGTTTTATGAAACTCGTTCTTACTCTGCTTCTATATCTGACAGTGCTTGGAGTAGCAATGATAAAACACATACATATCCATCAATAGAAGGTGCTTATACTTTTCCACAGAGAGCAGAGATTATGAGGCAAGTACCAGATATGAAAGTAATAGACTTTATGACAGGTATTTTTAAGATGTTTAATTTGGTTGCTAAGGTAGATGACAGTACAGGAGAGATGGATATATTGCCTTTAAACGATTACTATCTTTCAGGTCAAGAAAGGGATATAACAAATTATGTAGATACTTTTAATTACGATATAGAGAGATTACAGTTATATGGAGATATAAACTTTAATTACGAAGATGCTTCTACTTTTGGGTTAGTTAATCATAATGAAATACAACAAGATAATTTTGGAGATTTAAAATTTGATGCTACAGATAATGGTAAGAATAATAACTTTGTATTTGATAAAGGTAAATATGATGTAAAAGTTCCTTTTGAGAAACTTTACTTTAGTAGGCTTCGTGATGAGAATAATAGTGATTTAACTAATATTTGTGAGGGTTGGTTAGTTAATGAAGACCAAGAACCAGAAACACCTAAACCTATATTATTTTTTGGGATAAATACTTCTGTAGATACGAATGTTTACAAGTTTGGATTAAGAGAAGAAACAAGTTTTATAAGCACTTATAACAGAGGTTCTAATAGTAATTCAGATGGTTCTTTAACTATCAACTTTGGTAAAGAAGTGGATGAATATACGTTGCAAGTAAATGAAAATAGTTTATTTAATAACTATTATAGTTCTTATATCTCAAATATGTTTAATAATGAATCAAGAAACCTAAAGATAGAAGGTAGGCTTCCTTTAAGTTTCTTATTTGAATATTCTTTAGCAGACAGATTGATTATAAATGGCGCACCATACGTTATAAATGAAATAACAACTAACTTAAACACTAATAAGAGTCAATTAGACTTAATTACTGCTTTTGATATTAATTTAGAAGAGTTTGTTGATGTAACACCACCTGCTGATGTAGTTGGGTTAGCTATAGAAACAACGCTTACAGATAGAGTTAGAATGATTTGGAATCAAAATATAGAAACAGACCTTGCAGGGTATAAGGTTTATGTAGATGGTGTATTATATGCTACATTAGGTTTACAAAACAATATAATGATTACAGGATTAAGTCAATCTACAAGCTATGCTATAAAGGTTACAGCTTATGATGAGGCAGGTAATGAAAGTTTATTATCTTCTGCTACAGAGGTTACAGCAACTACTGGTAGTGTATCAGATGTAACGTCACCTACAATACCAACTAACCTAAGAACAACCTTAATAGGTTCTAACGGTTTTACAGTTGCTTGGGATGCTTCAACTGATGATACAGGTGTAACTATGTATAAGGTTTATTTAGATAACGTTTTACAAACACCTTCTGATGCTAATACATTCTATACATTTGGTGGATTATTACCAGATACAGATTATGGTGTAACAGTAGAGGCTTTAGATGCAGCAGGTAATGTAAGTGCAAGAAGTGCAAAATTAGAAGTAAGAACAAGAAATATATAGTATGATTAAAGATATAATAGAACTATTAAATAGTAACGATTTTTACGATATAGCAGATGACGATATTCAGTTTGCTAAAGGTGCGTACAACTTTCCTACAAGTATAAAGAGGTTAAAAGATTACAGAAAAAGACAAAAAGCATTAAGAGATGGCAGATAATAGTATAACATATAAGATACTTGTAGACAAGGAGAGTGGAACAGCTACTTTGAGAGATTTTAGAGGTCAAATTGTTGCTACACAAGTTCCTATAAAAGAACTTAGAAAAGAGTTTGGTAATTTTGCTAAAGAAGTTGAAAAGGTTAGGTTTGATAAGTTTAATAACAGCTTAAAATCAACATCTAAAGCTAAAAACGATTTTAGTAAAGCCTCTGGTGGTGCAACATCTTCTGTATTAGAATTAGGTAGGGTTATTCAAGATTCTAACTACGGAATGAGAGGTATGGCTAACAACATTACACAGTTAGCCTCTCAAATGGCATTTGCAACAAAGACAGCAGGTAGTTTTCGTGGTGCTTTAAAGGATATGGGTAAAGCAATGTTAGGTCCTTTAGGTGTTGTATTTGCTATATCTGTTATTGTTTCTATAATGGAGAGAATGGAAGGTAGTAGTCAAAAAGCTAAAAAAGCTATTGATTCTTTAAACGAAACATTTGGAGAAGAAGCTACTAAGTTAATGGTTCTTAAAGATGCTTTAAATGACAGCAATATATCATTAGAAACTAAAAAAGAATTAGTAAGTAAAGCTAATGATGAATTTAAAGACTTAAATATATCAATAAGTGATACTGGAGAATTAAGTGAAGAGGCTGCTGAAAAAATAGATTTACTATCTATGTCTTTTATAAAAAATGCTAAAGCAAGAGCAATAGCTAAACTTATTCAAGACGAAATGATTGAGCAATCTAAAATAGAGGCTCGAACAGCAGGAGAGAATTTAAAGTGGTACGAAACAGCTTACTATGCTTTAATAAATAGTATTAGTGGTGCTGGTGCAGGTATGGCTGATGCTTTAGAAGCTGATAGTAAAAACCAAGAAGAAGCATTAAAATCATCTAAAGACACTATTCAGAAGTATTTAGATATGCTTAAAAAGAATGATGGAGAGTTAGCTAAATTTATTTTTGGTGGAAATAAAAAAGGTAGAACTTCTGGGAAAAACAAAATCTCTATATTCAAAACTAAAGAAGATTTAGATTTAGATGTTAAGAATCAAGAACAAGCGATATTAAGGCTTCAAGAAAAAATAAAGATTCAAAACTTAAAGAATAGAGAGGCAGAGGAATTAGCAAATGCATCTACAGAAAAAGATAAAAAAAGAATAAAAGAAAGATACTCTAAGGTTTACTTGGAGATGGAGTTGAGTAATGAAAAGAAAAGACTTGAACTTGCTAAAAGTACAGAAAAAAATATAGCAAGAGCAAAGCACGATGAACACGTTGCTAATCTAATGAGAATATTAGAAGAGTATAAGTTAAAAATTAAGTTAGATAAAAGTATAAGTGAGGCTAAGAAGAAAGAGTTAACAGGTGATGCAGAATCAAAGACAAGGGAATCTATACTTCAATCTGGTAAAGAATTAAGTGATACAATCTCACAAATAGATGAAGCGTACGAACCTTTATTTAGCCTTTACGAATCATTAGGGGAAGCGAGAAGAGCTGCTATTGGTATAGGTAATGGTGATAAAAAACAAGAAGAATTTGATGCCTTATCTCATTACATAGAAACCTACAAAACTTTAATGTCTGGTGTTACTGATTTTGTAAATGGTGAATTTGAAAGACAATTACAGATAGAACAAAATAAAACCAATGCTTTAAACGAAGAGTTAAATAACAGATTACTTAATGAAAACCTATCTGTAAAAGAAAGAAAGAGAATACAAAACGAGATAGCAAGAAATGATGAAGAAAACAGAAAAAAACAAAATGAAATTAAAAAGAAGCAATTTAATACTCAAAAGGCATTTAATATTGCTATGGCAGTTGTAGATACTTATGCAGGTGCTTCCAAAGCATTAAACGATAAAACTGTTCCAAGTACTATTGCAAGGATTGCTTTAGCAAGTGCTACCATTGCAAGTGGTTTATTACAAGTTGCAACTATAGCAAGACAAAAATTCCAACCAGAAGCAGCATCTACACCAATAAGAACAGCAAGTGGTGGTGGAGGTGGTGGTGTAGGTAACAGGACCTTTGACTTCAACTTAGTTGGTAGTAGTCAAGGTAACCAAGTTGCAGAAGCAGTACAAGGTCAATTTGATAAACCTATCAAGGCTTATGTAGTTTCTAAAGACATAACTAATCAACAGCAATTAGATGCTAATACTAAATCATCAGCAAGGTTTGGTGGTTAAAAACAATATAATATAACAAACAAAACGTTACAATAATATGGAGAACTTAGATACAATAGAACTTTTTATAGACGAAGAAAGCAGAGAAGATGGAATATACGCTATTTCATTAGTGGAATTTCCTGCTATAGAGGAAAACTTTGTAGCACTTAGCCAACACAAGGTAGAGTTTAAAACCTTAGACGAAGACAAGAGAGTAGTTGTAGGTTTAGCTTTAGTACCAGACAAGAAGATTTACAGACGTAAAAAAGATTATGAGTATAACATAACATTTTCTAAAGATACTGTTAGAAAAGCGTCTGAATTATACTTAAAGTCATTAAGAAACAATAACACAACTTTAGAACACCAAACATTAACAAGTGGTGTATCTGTTATAGAATCTTGGATAGTTGAAGATGAGAGAATGGATAAATCTAATATATATGGTTTAAATGCTAAAGAAGGTTCTTGGGTAGTAACTATGAAAGTAGACAATGATGCAGTATGGCAAGACATTAAAGATAAAAAGTATTTAGGACTTTCTATTGAAGGTATATTTTCTGATAAGGTTGAGATGAGTAAAGATGAAATGACTGATGAAGAAAAGTTAAATAAGATAATAGAAATTCTAAAGCAAGAATCTGTAGAATTAAAAACATACAACGATTATCCACAAGCAGCAAGAAACAATGCTAAAAGAGCCTTAAAATGGAAGAAAGAGAATGGTTCAAGCTGTGGTACTTCAGTTGGTTGGACAAGAGCAAATCAGTTAGCGAATGGTGAATCATTAAGTAGAGATACAATAGCAAGAATGGCATCATTTAAAAGACATCAACAGAATAAAGATGTTCCTTATTCGGAAGGATGTGGAGGTATTATGTGGGATGCTTGGGGTGGAAGTGCTGGTGTTAATTGGGCGATAAGTAAATTAAAAGAAATAGATAATGAGTAAATTAATAGTTCGTAGAGGTTTAGACTTTCAATAGAACTAAAACTTAAATAGTACCAATACAAATGACTAAACGCACAAGATACGAGGTATATTCTGACAGAATGACTACTGCCGAAAGATTATCATCTGAGGTAAGAAACGGAATAATTGTTTATGATACTGACCAAGAATCTTTCTATAAAGTTGTTAATAATGTTTGGGTAAAGGATAGTGATGGAAGTACCTCAAAAGGTTGGGGTAGGTATGATGACACTCAATGGACATCTTCTAATAAATTAGAATTGTTAAATGGTGTTAGTTCTGTTCTAAGTAACAATGCAGGAAACGTAGTAAGAAGTTCTGAAGATATAAATTATTATAACGGAACAACTAATAAGGTTTTAGCAGATAACGAAAATGAATTATATATAGCTACAGTTGTATTTAAGTATTCAAGTTCTAACGCAAACCAAACGTTTCTTAGGTTACAATTAGAGGGTGGAAATGGAACACCATACGAAAGGTTAGGTTCTGATATTTCAATACCTAAGGGTAATAATATAGAACACGAGTTTCATATGGTATTTCAATATTATGCAGATTATGAATTTGTAAATAGTGGTTCACAATGGAAGATTATTTCTACTGGAGGTAATGCTTTTATTTGGGATATTATTTTTTTTATAAGTAAAATACAAAACAATCATTAATGGCTAAACAAGCAGAATACTGTAAATGTCTTAATACATACACAAGAACAAAGTGTAAAAAGAAGAAGTGTAAACAACACCCTATATGGAAGCAAGGCATTGGTTTTATAGGGGGTAAAGGCACTACAGAAGAATAAAAACGATATAATAAAAAAACAATAACGTTATATAATTATAAAACAGATTAATACAATGAAGAATCAAGAATTAAACACTTTAGACAAAATTAAGGAAGTCTTAGGTCTTTCTGTAGAGAAAGAAACTAAAGAGATTGAAGTTAAAGATGAAGTTGTTTTAAACGAAGATGTGAAGCAAGAAGAACCTAAACAAGAAGAAGAAGTTAAGGTTGAAGTAAAATACGCTACACAAGAAGAACTTGCAGAAGTTGAAAGCAAGTTTATGAATATGTTTAAAGCATTTTTAGAAGAAGCTAAAAAAGAAGTTAAAGAAGTTCCACAAGAATTATCATCTCAAAAAGAAGAGGTTAAGGAAGAAGTGGAATTAAGTGAGGTAAAGGAGATTGTACATTCTCCAGAAAATGTAGTAGAAAAGAAAGAGGTTAAGTTTAGTAAACCTTTATCTGCTATGACACCTCAAGAAAGAATTTATCAAATGTTAAATAATAAATAAAAATAAGAAATGGCAACAACTACAAGTATAACAACTACTTATGCAGGGGAATCAAAAAATCAAATTATCTCTGCTGCTTTATTAGCAGGAAACACTCTTGCTCAAGACGCAATCACTTTTAAACCTAACATCGTAGGTAAAGAGGTTGTAAGAAGATTAGAAACTGATGGATTAATTAAAGGTGCTACCTGTGATTTTTCAGATACTTCTACTATCACATCTACAGAAAGAATTATTGAACCTAAAGAGTTTCAAGTAAACTTAGAGTTATGTAAGACTGATTGGTTTAATGATTGGAATGGTTATCAAATGGGTGGTTCTGCTCATAGAAATATGCCTTCTACTATTCAAGAGTATATCTTACAGTATGTAGCTGCTAAAGTAGCACAAACTAACGAGAACTCTATTTGGTCGGGTGTTGATGGTGCAGACAATTATGATGGTTTCGCTACTTTATTAGCTGCTGACGCTAACTTACCTGCTGCGAACGAAGTAACAGGAACTACTGTAACTTCTTCTAACGTTATCGAGGAAATGGGTAAAGTATATGCAGCTATTCCAAAGGCATTATTTGGTTCACCAGAACTTTCTTTATACGTTTCACAAGATGTTTATAAGCATTATGCAATCGCTTTAGGTGGTTTTGCATCAGGAGGTCAAGGTGCTAATGGTATCAATGCACAAGGTTTAAACCAAGCATTCCAAGGATTACAGTTTGCAGGTGTAAACGTATTTATGGCAAATGGATTACCTGCTAACACTATGATTTTAGCTGAAAAGTCTAACTTATGGTTTGGTACTTCTATCGCTTCGGATTGGAATGAATGTCGAATTTTAGATATGTCTGATTTGGACGGAAGCAAAAATATCAGAGTAATAATGAGATTTTTAGCAGGCGTTCAGTATGGCGTTGCAGAGGATATCGTAACTTACGGAATCGTAAACGGGGCTAACTAATAATTAGCTTTTAATAAAAACTATAAGGGTAGGTAGAGTTATCTACTTGCCCTTTTTTAATTAACAATAAAAAAATAATAAATAATGGCTTGTGATATATCAAGAGGTAGATTAGAACCTTGTAAAGACAAAGTAGGTGGTATCAATAAAGTGTATTTTGTAAACAACGGAGATTTAGGTGCTATTACTTACGATGCAACAGATACCGATGTTATTGACACTGTAGCAGGAACACCATCTGCTTATGAATTTGAAGTAAGAGGTGCATCTTCTTACACAGAAACACCTACATCAAGTAGAGAAAACGGAACAACATACTTTGAACAAGTATTAGAGTTACAATTACCACAATTAAGTAAAGAAGACCACCAGACAATCAAATTATTGTCTTACGGACATCCTCACGTTATCATTGAAGATAACAACGGAAATTTCCTTTTAGCAGGATTAGAGTACGGAATGGATGTTACAGGAGGTTCTATTGCTACAGGTAGTGGTATGGGAGAATTTAACGGATATACATTAACGTTTACAGGAATGGAAAAAGTACCTGCAAACTTCTTAGGAGATACATTATCAGCAGTTGGATTTACTGTTGTTCCTGGTGTATAATATTTCTTTTACTTCCAATTTGATTAGCCCTTGTATTGATTTACAGGGGTTTTTCTTTTTAAGACGAACTAAAAAATTTATATTTCGTTATATTATTAGATAGTTTAAAAAAATGAAAATAGTACAACCTATTACATCTGAACAAGAAATACTTATTATTCCAAGAGAGTCTTTGGATTATAATAATGTTAGTATGATTATAAAAAAAGATGGACAGAGAATAACTGAAACTATAAATGACTTAGTGATGACTGAGTTAGGTAATTATTTTAGTGTAACATTTTCATCTACAATATTAGAAGAAGGTTTTGGATATTCTATAGAATTAGTAAAAGATGGAAACCTTATCTACAGAGATAAACTTTATGCTACATCTCAAACAGACTTTACAACAAAACATAAGCAATCTCAAAACAAATATACAGAGGTTGTAGACGATAATACTTACGTGATATAATATGAGCGATAAAAAAGAGTTTAAAAACAATGTTAGATTTTTAAGTCTATCATCTTATCAGACACCAGTAATTAAAGAGGAATATAACGATGATTATGTTTGCTTTGGTGAGGATAATGATTATTTTGATAGAGTATGTGATTTATACCTAAACAGTCCTACTAATGCTACTTGTATTAATGGTATATCTGATATGATTTTTGGTAAAGGGTTAGAATCTTTAAATTCTGATGACTTTCCAGAGCAATATGTAAAGATGAAGTCCTTACTTAGACCTGCTGAAATAAAGAAGCTAATTAAGGATTATTACTTATTAGGTCAAGGTGCTTTACAGATAACATACAATACAGGTAAAACTAAGATACTAAAGGTTTCTCACTTTCCAATGGAAACGTTAAGAGCAAACAAAGCACAAGAAGGTATCATAAAAAAATGGCACTATCATCCTAATTGGAGTAACAAAAAGAAAGGAGACAAAACAAAGCTAATACCTTCATTTGGGTTTGGTAGTGCTAAGGAATTAAATGAATTATATATATTCAAACCTTATAAACCTAAATTCTATTACTATGCACCTACAGAGTATCACTCTTGTTTACAGTATGCTGAATTAGAAGGAGAGGTTAGTGAATATCATATTAGCAATATACAGAATGGTTTAGCACCAAGTTTATTTATCAACTTTAATAATGGTGTACCAGATGACCAAACTCAACAGTTAATAGAGAATAAGATTAACGATAAGTTTAGTGGTACATCTAATAGTGGTAAGGCTATGATTGCTTTTAATGATGATAAAGAAAGTCAAGCTACTATAGAGCCTATACATTTACCAGATGCACACGCACAATATCAATTCTTATCTGATGAAGCAAGAGAAAAGATAATGTTAGGTCATAAGATTGTATCACCTATATTGTTAGGTATCAAAGACAATACAGGTTTTGGTAACAATGCAGAAGAATTAAGAACAGCATCTGTATTAATGGATAAGGTAGTTATAAGACCAAGACAAGATGAAATCCTTAACGGACTTAAAGAGATATTATCTTTCAACAATATTCATCAAGATTTATACTTTATAACATTACAACCTATAGAGTTTACTGCATCTGAAAATATAGCTACAAATATACGTAGAGAAGAAGAAACAGGAGAGAAGTTATCATCTGATAAAGAACAAGAAGATTTCTCTGATGAAGAAGGTGAAAACTTAATAGACCAATTAGAGGGCTTAGGAGAGGTTTTAAGCGATGATTGGGAGATGGTCTATAGTGAAGTATACAAAGATGAAAAAGAAGAGCTAAAAATGGCTGAAATCAAGTATAAAGATGGTAAGAGTAAAGAAGATAATGAAGTTTATAAAATTCGCTACGCTTATATGCCTGTACGCAATAGCAGTAAGAGTAGAAACTTTTGTAAGAAAATGGAAGGGTTAACAGCTAATAAAGTTGTGTTTAGAAAGGAAGATATTAATATGATGTCTTTTAGAGGTGTAAATAAAGAGTTAGGACATAAAGGCAGAAACTATAGCTTACTAAAATTTAAAGGTGGTAAAAACTGTCATCATTACTGGGAGTTACAAGTTTACAGAAAGAAGAGTGGCAAGAAGGTAAATTCAGAGGTAGCTTATGATAAGGGATTAACTGAACCTAACAACCCTAATGAAATGCCTATAAGACCTATAGATATGCCGAATAATGGTGGTATGTTAAGTAAAATAAGAAAAACATTTGGTTATGAATAAAGCGTTGTTTATATCAGTTAAAGACTTAAAAGATAAGTCTATTATTAGTGGAGTTGTAGATGCTGATAAAATAATACATTTTATTGAGATAGCACAAGACATTTACATACATCAGTATTTAGGTACGTCTTTATATGATAAGTTACAATCATTAATTATATCAGACACCTTAGATGATGTAGGTAATGCTAATTACAAGATATTAAGAGATAACTATATTAAGCCTTGTATGATTTGGTTTACACATATAGAATACTTACCAGAGTCTTTATTTACTATAGATAATAGTGGATTAACAAGACATAGAGGAGAGAATGAAGATGCTATAGACTTTTCAGAGGTTGATAGGTTAGTAGATAAAGCAAGAGCAAGAGCAGACTTCTATACACAGAGAATGGTAGATTACTTATGTAATAACTCTAACTTGTTTCCAGAATACTTAAACAACTCAAATGAAGATTTAAGACCTAATAGAGATAATAATAATTTTTCAAGTATAGTAATATAATGGAAAAGAAAAGGGATAGAAAGAAGGTTGGAAGTTATAAAGTAAAGGATAAGAACTTAATAAACTTAAATAAATTCTATAAAGAAAAAATTAAAGAATGGCAACAAACACAATAAATTGGGGTAAAATATATGACTCTACTTGGTGGGGTAGTGGAGTAATAAACAACATCTCTTGGGGTATTGTTTATTATAATAATAAGATAAGGAAAGACTTTGTAAATAGGGTTGTTGCTGATGGTGGTGTTGTAGAAAGTTCAATGTGTATAAATGTTTTAAAATAAAATTATAAAAATATGTCAAATATACCAAGTATAGCAATGATACCTTCTGCTTATAAAAGTGGAAAAGTATATAGTGTTTTACCAAGTGATGGAAGTGCAGATTTAAACTTTGCAAGAGCATCAGAAGCAACAAGAGTAAATCAAAATGGTTTAATAGAAAAAGTTGGTAGTAATGTACCAAGAATAGACTACACAGATGGTGGTTGTCCAAAACTATTATTAGAGCCATTAAGTACAAACCTTATAACGCATAGTGAAGATTTTAGTAATGCTGTGTTTAATGCATTTAGAGGTGTTGTTAATATTAACGTAATAACAAGTCCGAAAGGAGATTTAACTGCTGATGAGTTTATTGAGGATAACACATCAAATACTCACGTATTAAGATACACAAGTTCAACTTTAACAACTGCATCTTACTCTGTATTTGCTAAATCAAAAGGGGGTAATAGAGGTTTAAGGCTAAATGCGAGTACAGATATTGATTATGTAGATTTTGATATTGATAATGGAACAAAGGTGCAAGAGGTTGGTAATGCAATAGGTAGCATAATAGATTATGGTAATGGTTGGTTTAGGTGTTCTGTTACCGTATCATCTGCAAGTGGCACAAGTTGGGATATAAGATTATTAAATGCAGGTACAGATAATTATTTAGGCGATAACACAAGTGGTATTTATATTTGGGGCGCACAATTAGAACAAAAATCTTATGCTACATCTTACATACCAACAAATGGTAGTACAGTAACAAGAAATGCAGAAACTTGTACAGGTTCAGGAGATGCTAATACGTTTAATGATAGTGAGGGTGTTTTATTTGGAGAGGTTAATTTTTTATCACCATCAGATACTTCTCTTTTAGAAATTAACGATGGTTCTGCAAATAATAGAGTTTCTATTTATTCAGATAGTGGAGTATTATCTGTTAATGCTTTTAATGGTGCAAGTAATACCTTAACAAGTCCTTCTACAGATATATTAAACTATAATAAAGTAGTTATAAGTTATAAACTGAATGAAGTTAAAATGTATGTTAATGGTATTTTAATTGGAACGGATAATGTCTTTAGTGGTTTTTCAGCGAGTTTAAGCAATATGGAAACTTCATTATCAGGGGGAGCAATACCTTTCTACGGAAACGTAAAACAAATCCAATACTTTGACACAGCATTAACAGATACAGATTTAGAAGAATTAACAAGTTGGACTTCATTTAACGAAATGGCACAATCACAACTTTATAAAACATATTAATATGGCAAATACATTAAAATTTGGTTCAGGACAATGGGCAACAAAAGAAGGCTCAACGTTAGCATATAATGATGAGAACGGAAACTTTAAACCTTTACCTTTTAACTTTGAAAGAAGCACAAGTGCTACAAGAGTAAATAAACAAGGTTTAATTGAAGTAGTTAGTAACAATGAGCCAAGAATAGATTTTAAAGATGATAGTAACGGTGCTTTATTGTTAGAGCCGAGTAGGAGTAATTTGGTAACGTATTCAGAAGATTTTAGTCAATCATATTGGAGTAAACTAAATTCAACAATTATAAGTAATCAAGCAATTTCTCCAAGTGGAAATTTAGACGCAGATAAATTAGTAGATAATACAGTAGATAATTCACATAGATTTATAGGCACAGGATTTTCAACTACATCAGTAAATTATACTGCCTCTATATTTGTTAAAAAAGATGAAATTAAATATGCTTATTTAAGAGTGAATGATAGTGGTGGTACATACATTTC
>Ga0228620_1000344_pt1 | contig 26639 bp, 8 predicted proteins | sample 23DmetaG_FD_186030 | JGI IMG/M metagenome (GOLD analysis project Ga0228620, IMG submission 186030) | Seawater microbial communities from Monterey Bay, California, United States - 23D | ecosystem: Environmental > Aquatic > Marine > Coastal | place: USA: California | collected 2016-10-06 | reverse complement strand
ACGATTAGCGTTGTTGTCTCCTCCATTTCCAAAATCAGGATTATCATAAGGTCCTTCTTCCCATTTTTTCCAAACCGAATTGTATGATATTATATCTTTTTCTATGATTGCCATCGGATGTGATTGAGGTATGCTTTTAAATTGATAAGCGTCCATACGGAAGGTTGGACGATTGTAAAGGTATGTAGCAGCAGCAGGATCGGTAGGACCGCGCAAATAATAACTAGATACATAATTCGTGTTTCCGTTTAGAGCATATTTATTGACACCGTTATCGTTAACTACACTTACTGTGTTTCCAAAAGAGGCTGCGTATATATTAATTTTACTATATATTGGATGTCCTGTATCGGTTAAGTGTGTTATTCTAATATATTTTATTTGTGTACCTGAAGAACTAGCGTTTGTCCATATTGCTCTGTAAAGGATAGTATCAAAAACAACAGAACCACTTATAGAAAAGAAGGTTGAATTATCTAATGAGCCTTCTATTGTAAAATTTCGTACGTTGTAAGTAGTATCTCCAGCGTATCCACGAACTATTATTTTATATAAATAAATATTTTCAGGTAATCCGATTGTACCTAATACTCTGGATCCACTAATAGCACTTGGATTGTTAGTTTGCAGCGTTCCATAGTACCTTTTCAAATTTACGCCTTGAAAATCATATTCATAACCTGTTTGATAACCGTCACTTGGAAATTGTTTATTAAATATCCATAATTTTCCTTCATTGTAGTCAACGTTATTGTTCAATTTCCATCCGTTTGATAAAGCTGAATATCCTTGTCCCATATTATTAACATCAAATGTGTACATACCATTACCGTATCTTTCTCCAGACACTTTACCGGCAAATATATTAGTACTACGCTGATATAGTGCAAGAGCATTAGCTGCAGACAATTCTGTTCCATGCCAATATCTAAAAAACTTAATGTTACCTTGCATTTTAGTTGCGTTTGGTTCACCTGTAAATAAATAAAATGAATCTCTTATTCCGACTGTTTGACTATTTACAGTAGTATCTGTACTGATTAATGACCCATCTTGATATACTTTAAGTGTTTGATTATTCATAGTAATTACCATATGTCTCCATACATTTGTACTGATTGTTGCACTTGTAAGTAAAGTGTTTACATCGTGAGTAGTTCCAAAGGATTGGACTGCTAAATAACTATTATCAATATATTCTGTTAAATTAAAAGTAGTATTATCAGAGGTACCAGAATTCGCCGTTTGAAACACTCTAGTCCAACTAGGAGGATTTGCGGTATATTGAAAATAAATCTCTATTGAAAATGTTCCTCCAAACTCAAAGCTTTGCAATTGAATATAATCATTACTACCATCAGCTGATGCTCCATTTGCAACAGTAGAACTCATACCTCCATAATATGTTGCGGTTAATCCTCCAATATTATCGGTTATAGTTGTAGTTGAAGCTTGTCTGAAATCCCAATCATAAGTAGGTGTTGTAACATCTGATGGCAATACACCAAGCTCCAAATCTATACCGGTTGGTGGATATTCCAAATAATCTTTGGTTAATTGTTCTCCGCCACTTGCATCGATATTATATACACGGACTGACCCAGTATTCATTTGTTCAACAGGAACATTATTTAATCCAACATAATTTTGTTCCACATACCCATTAACTGCAAGTTTTGTTCCATCACCGCTAAAACTAAGTTCCCATCCGAAATAATATTGTCCGTTTCCTCTAGCTTCGTTTCTATAAAAATCTGTAAAATTAATATAAAACAGATTACGAGGAGTTAACAAGTTTTCTAGTCGATAACTTATTGTACCAAATTCACCAGGAACATCATTTATTGAACGATATACTTCAACTCTTCCTCTCCAATTGTTATAATGATAAATACATCCAACTGCTAATAAATTACCTTTTAAATTTAAAGATACGCTGTGGCCTCGCATACTTCTATTATCAGACTTGTTCTCACGATAAAGCCCATAAGTAGAATCACCAGTATTTATCCAATTACCACTTTGATCTATTTTATACACAAATACGCGTCCAGAGTAGCTATTAATATTTCGTTCTCTTTGTCCAATAGCAACTACCGTGCAATCACTATTCATAGAAACCGAACAACCAAATTGAGAATTATTTACACCTGCGTATAAATTTCGCCAAACTTGCGTAGCTCCTGAGTTATAATGAGGATCGTATGCGTTTAGATCTGCTCCAACAATTGTTGGAGGAATATTGAATGGGTGTAAACTTGATGGTATAATTGCTATAGGATGACTGCTTGGTACATTTCTAAATATATATCTACCTTTTCCCATACCATATGATGATTGATATGTTGTATTTCCATTAAATAAATATTGTGACCCAGAAACAGATATTTGAGATTCTGCATTCATAATTTCACCACTAACAGACGAAGTGAATGTTTTATTGTATTCATATACATATACTGCTCCTCTGTTATTTATTCCACCTGTATCATTTAGGTGTTCTCCTAACGTTAAGGTATTGCCGTCACCGCTGAGTTGTGTACTATTAGACCAATACCCAAGATACATTCCGGTGTTACTGCCACGTATTAAGAGTCCTCTTTTACTCCAATTGATAGGTCCAAAATGAACAGAAGATATATTGGTAACTTCTTGTGATTTTGTACTATCATTATAATAATTAATATTATATCCTCTTTGAGTGTCATAATGGGTAGAACTAACTGAAATATATTTTCCTGTTCCATCCATTCCAACTGCCCTACCAAAATCAACGTTTGCAGCGTTAAGTGAACTAATTGAAGCAGTAGAAGGTGAATGAGCAAATCTAGCCATCATAGTAACTGTTGGAGGATTAATAGGTACTCCAACAATATTCCAAGATAAATCAGCATAATGTAATATATTTTCACCACCCATATACCCGTGATTATAACAATATAAAGATGCTTTTGTAAAATTACCAAGAACATTCAAACTTATATCACCATAATAGAAATGATTTAAACTTCCATCAACAGTTTTTGTACTATATTTGGAGCTGTCACCACTTATAAGAAGTTGTGTAGTATTACTGCAAATGATTGCTAATGGATGTGATTGAGGTACATTTTTAAAACTATACATTCCTGTTTTCTGAATAGCATAGCGATCAATATAACTGTTTTTTCCATTTAATGTATATTTATTTGTCTCGTTATCATTTACAATATTTACTTGTGTTGTAGTTGTAATTACTGCATGTACATCGTTTGTTACTATATCACTATAACTTAAATCTGCCTGTAAACACATTGCTCTGCCCGTATAATTTGGAGCATATCCATGTTCACCCACTATAACTCTATTGCCTTCTTTATTAATTTGTACACCACCCTCACCAAGTAATGAAGCATTATTAGCTCCCAAGATTGTTTCACCCAATTGTGTCCATTCTCCTTTATAACTGTAAGCAAATATTTCTGCACATCCAGCGTTACTACCAGGTCCATTATCATCATGACGTGCAGTTACTACAAGTATATAACCATTTTCATTTAATGAAATCATAACACCAAAATCACTATCATTATTAGGAAGTATTTGTTGTTTAATAGTATTACCAAGTTTATTCCATCCTCCTGAAGCATCAAATTCATATACGTTTACATAATTTTTATCGTAATTATTATTCCATCCCGACGTTGCTATTATATTACCATATCCATTCATACTATTTGCTCTTCCGCTAAAATAATCATCTGTATAACCTTGATCAGAATAAATATTTGCGCCAATCTGTGTAAACTTAGAATTTGTTGGTGTTAACGTAGGAGTAACAATTGCCATAGGATATGATTCTGGAATATTTATAAATTTATAATTACTAATATTTACTCCATATGACGCTGCATAAGCAGAATTTCCATTTAATGTATATTTTATTCCATTACTATTTACTGTTCCTACCTGGCTTTCATAATTTAAGCTTTCTGCTGCGGATGGTTCATTATATCTATAAACACGAGCTACGCCACTATCGGTTCCGTTTGTATGTTCATGATTAGAACTTATAATAACTGTGTTTCCGCTTGCATCTAAATCAGAGGATCCAGCTCGTCCTGATTCTTCTTTACCTAAAAATGAGTCTCCAATTCTATTCCATCCGATTGGTCCTAAATTATCAGCTATTGTTTTGCTTGGATTATATTGATATACATCTGTTTTTCCGATATCAGGAGTTGTACCAGAATCATATAGCCAATTATCTACACTTATTCTATCTCCTTTTGCGTTAATACCCGGTTTATTGCGTCCAAGTTGAGCGCTTACTCCCTCGCCTAATATATCTCCTCCAAGCTGAACCCAATATTTTTTATTACTAATCCATGTATTTTCGGGATCCACAATAATAGGAACATTATCACTATAAACAAAATTAGCTTTGTTTCCAGCATTCCATTCTGATTGTGTTAATGTTTTATATTCAAATGCTCTCACCATACCGGCGTCAACTGCTGCGTTGTCTGCGTGCAACGACCCAGCTAATAAAATATTTCCTGCACTATTAAGACTTACACCACGCCCAAAGTAGTCGCCGTTTGATTGTCCCTTGATTTTTCCACCAAGTCGTGTCCATTCTGAATAATAATATTTCAATATATCTTGACCTCCCATGTATCCATGATTGAAACAATATAAAGATGCTGTATTAAAATCTCCATTCACACTTACGTTAATGTCTCCATAATAATATTCATAGGGAATATGTGTATTTGGTACATTATTGATCGATCGTTTGTAGTTACTTCCATAATAAGTTATGTTATTGGCAGTATTGTCTAAACGAGAAATGCGGGCATATCCTCTATTCGAAGTCCAATGACCACTACCAACAACCAACGCTGTTGCTGTTTTGTTCATTTTTCCTCGATTATAATTGGTATCTTTCATTTGCGTTGTATTTGTTGAGTTATTATATAGTGTTGGACCTAGAATTGTTGACCAATTGCCATTAATATATTTATAAATAAATACAGAACCTCTGGTTCCATTTGGTGATCCAGCATTTATTGAATTACTCATAGAAACAGTAGTACCATCATGACTTAGTGTAACGTCAGTTGCACCTCTAGAATTTGTAGTTCCCGGTGGTGTAATATCACCTCCTAATTGTACCCAATAAAATTTACCGTTCACATAAGTTGCATCTGGATCAATTATAACTGGAACAATACTTGAATAAGATGTATTTTGATCAGCAGATTGAGTTGTATTTGCTGTATTTCCGTTGTTATATTCTGTTTGTGTGATTGTTTTATATTCAAATACACGAGCTTTTCCGAGATTTGAATTATTATCATCTGGGTATGAAATTGCAATTCGTTTACCACCGAATCCCAAACTAATCCAGTAATTCGGATAACTTTCATTATTATATTCTCTGTCTATATTACCGCCCAATTGAGTCCATGTTCCATTTAATTGAGATGGAGTACTGTATTGATATATTTGTGTTGATCGGTTAAGTGAATAGTCAGCGTGATCATTCCCTATTGCTATAGTATTTCCACTAAAATCTATATCTACCATAACTAATGTTTTGTCTGGACTCGGGATTTGATCACCTAGTTGTACCCAATATTTTCTATCAGCTACATAACTGTTTGATGGATCAACAATTACTGGTCTCCCGCTTTGTTTTGTTGTGTCATAGTCGTTTCCAGGATGACTAATAAGTGTATTTGTTGAATATTCAGCTGATGTTAATGTTCTATATTGATAAACAACGGTATTCTCAGTAGTACCGTTGTCATTACCAATAACTACTATATTTCCTTCATTATTAACACTATATCGTCCGTATCTTGCTAATCGTTCATAAGCAAATGATCCCATGATTGGACCACCTAATTGATTCCAAGTTCCTCCTACATATCCAGGAGTACTGTATTCATATATTAATAATCGACCTCGACCATTTAAACTCAAATTGTGATCAGCATTTCCAACTACTAAAATATTTCCTGCTCCGTTTAATTTTACATTATCTCCAAAATCGCCGTCATTTATATATAAGGTTGAACCATATTGTTGCCAACTACCTGCTGTATAGGTTTGTTCATAAATATATTTATAAACATAAACCCTTTTTTCTTGTGATCCAAGTGCAACAATATCTCCTTTATCATTAATGTCAGATCCTTTACTATATTGCTGTAAGTTGCTAATTGTGTTAGATCTTCCTCCAACATAATAATTATTATTTGTAAATTCAATATCAGAACCTAATCGGATTGTATTTCCGCTCAATAAACTATTGGGTGATACAATAGCAAGAGGATGACTTTGAGGAATATTTTTTAATATATAGTTACCTTTTTCAAGACCATATGCTGAAACATAAGTAGTGTTGCTATTTAATGCATATTTATTTGTTCCGCTATCGTTTACCATATTCACATAAGATTGGGCTGGTAATTTTTCTGGTTCACCACCTGTTATATCTTCTATTTCATAAATACGGGTTATTCCTGAATCCGTTCCAACTCCTATATCATATCGAGATCCACCAATAGCAACTGTCTTACCATTACTACTAATAGACACAGACCATCCAGATTCTTCAGAACTTGTTAGTCCAACGATTGTAGTTTTTAAAATCCATGCAGTTCCATTCCATTCATAAATACGCGTTAATCCTGTATGTGAATTATTTCTATATGCACCAATAGCAACTACAGTACCATCACTATTTATAGAAACTGACCATCCAGATCTTTCTCCATCTGTCAATCCGTCGATTCCATAACCACCTTTTAGCGCCCATGCAGTTCCATTCCATTCATAAATACGGGTTGTTCCTGAATCAGAACCAGGTCCATCATCATTTAAATATGCACCAATAGCAACTACGGTACCATCACTATTTATAGAAACAGAAGATCCAGATTGTTCTCCAGATGTCAATCCGTTTATTTGATTTCCTTTTAACACCCATGCAGTTCCAGACCATTCATAAATACGCGTTGTTCCTGAATCCGTTCCTGCTCCTCCATCAAAAGAATTTGCACTAATAGCAACAACAGTACCAGCACTATTAATAGAAACTCTATATCCAGAATGTTCTCCAGATGTCAATCCGTTTATTTGACTTCCCTTTAAGACCCATGCAGTTCCATTCCATTCATAAATACGCGTTGTTCCTGAATCCGTTCCTACTCCTCCATCAAAATACCTTGCACTAATAGCAACGACGGTACCATCACTATTCATAGAAACTGAATATCCAGATTGTTCTCCAGATGTCAATCCGTTGATTTGACTACCCTTTAACTGCCATGCACTTCCAGACCATTCATAAATACGCGTTGTTCCAGAATCGTTACCAGCTCCTCCATCAAAAGCATATGCACCAATAGCAACAACAGTACCATCATTATTAATAGAAACTGACTGACCAGAATATTCTCCAGATGTCAATCCGTTGATTTGACTGCCTTTTAAGACCCATGTAGTTCCAGACCATTCATAAATACGGGTTGTTCCTGAATTCGTACCAACTCCTCCACTAAAATTCATTGCACCAATAGCAACGACGGTGCCATCACTATTTATAGAAACAGATCGTCCAGAAAATTCTCCAGTTGTTAATCCGTTGATTTGACCACCTTTTAATCCTTGATTACCTGGTTGAAAAAAAGTCTTATATTCAAATACATTAACAGAACCACGATTTGATCCACCATCGTCATCTCCAGGTGCACAAACCGCAAGTATGTTTCCTTCATCATTTAAACTTACGCTTTCTTGGCCAAACTCTGTGTGAGCAGAAGTAGCAACAATATCTGTTCCTAACCTTGTCCAGCCGGTTACACCATAATTAGGATCAGTCGAATTATATCCTGTTACAGCACTTTGTCCATCAATTGTTGTTCTAAATGGATCATATTTAAATACTCTTACATATCCTCCGTTGCTTAAATAATCGTCATCATAAGGCGCGCCTACAGCAATAACAGAACCATCAAAATTCATCGCTGAAGCTCTTCCAAAATAATCATCAGCGTCTGTTCCATCTATTTGATCTCCAAGTTGCAAAAACTGGGATTGAATATGTGGACTATCGTTTTGAATAATACCTATTGGGTGGGACCTTGGAACATTCTTAAATACATATGTACCTCTACGCAATCCATAATATTGTTGATATGAAGTATTTCCATTAAATGTGTACTTATTTCCTGCATCGTTAACTACGTTGACTTCTGGATTTAATTGCATAATTTCTACATTAGAATTGATTGAACTAGTATAACGCTTGGTATCTTGAAATACGCGAACATGTCCAGCATTACTTGCTGCTCCATCATTAAAATATCCACTTGCTGCAATAATCGTACCAGACGAATCAATCGCTACACCACTACCAAAATAATCTCCTGCAGCTTCGCCATCGATATCAGCACCAATTCTTTTCCAACCAATTGGACCAAAGTTTGATAATCTTTGGTTCGTTGATGCAATATTTTTTGATGGATCATATTCATATATACGTACTGATCCTGCGTTAGTTCCAGACTCGTCGTTTTCATATTGTCCTATAATGACTCTTGTTCCATTCGAATTTATTTTTACTCTCGTTGCATATTTATAGTTTGTATTAGGATGCTCGCCTTCAATATCTCCACCAAGTTGAATCCAATATTTTGTGTTACTTATTTCTGTGTAAGGCTTGTTTTCATCTCCATTTGTAATGATTAATGAAACTCCCGGAGGAGTTGTATATAATGATAAACGAGCGTATTCTACCCATTCTTCTTCGGTTACATATCTATATTGAAATACACGAACCATTCCTCGATTATTATTATTACCCTCCAACGCACCAGCTGCTATAATAGTACCATCATCGTTTATACTTACATCAATTCCAAGTTCTTCAAGGTGCTCTGTTCCAAAGATAGAACCACCTACTTGTATCCAATAGCTATTACTACTTATTTCTGAAAAAGTTTTTGTACTATCTGCGGTACTTGCAGCAATAATGGGTATACCACCTCCTTCAAATGATGTAGTTTTATTTCCATTATTCCATTCATCTTCAGTAGGTGTTTTATATTTATATACTCTTACCATTCCTGTATCTACTTGAGAAGGATGATCTCCCCATCTAGCTCCAATTACTATCGTTGATCCATCATAATTTATTCCAAGACCAGTTCCAAAATAATTCGCAGAAGCCCCTCCAACGATTGTTTCACCCAATTGTGTCCATGTGTTGGATGCGTATTGATATGTATTTACATATCCCTTATTATTACTCTCACGTATTGTTACCGCAATAATATTACCATTTCCACTCATAGAAGATCTATAACCGAATTGTTCGTTTGCAGTAAAAGGACCTCTTATAGTAGCTCCTAGTTGGTTGATTACGGCATTTAATGGAAAATTTACACTAGAAATGTCAGTCGAAACAGCGGTTCGAGCTCCACATAAAGAACCGTCAATAATAAACTTATTACCAATAAACAATCGTTGATTAACTGTTAAATCATTATTTAAAGACATATCATTTTTAACTAACATAGTCGAATTGAAAGATAAATCATTATTTATAAATAAGCGATTAATAGAAAGATCACCATCTATAAACATATTTTTACGTAGATACAAATCTTTATTCATAGATACATCGCCGCTGGTTTTAATAACAAGTCGTTCTATATTATTTGTACTAATATGAATACTATCTGTATCCGCGCCATTCTTTCCCATTTCAATTCCTACAATACCACCCAACGATTTCCATAAATTATCATTTCCTCCATAACCTTCAAATGAATTTGTGTCTGTATTATAACGAATATGTCCCTTTAGTTGAGCTGATGTTCCACTCGTACGTTGTGCAGTTGTTCCGTATGGTATTCCGATAGAATCTGTACCACTAATATCTAATTCTAATCTAGGATTCATTACATTAATACCGATTTTTCCACCAGCATAAACATTTCCATTAAACGAAACATCATTTTGAACAAACAAGCGTGAATTTAATACCGCATCTTCTTGTAAAACAAATAATTTATTTACATGTACACTTGCATTATCTACACTAATAACATCATTAATAGACACATCATTAGCAACTCGTAAACTATTATTAACGGATAAATCGCTTAATATATTTGTATTTTCTTTAACAAACAAATTTTTATTAAAAGATACATCTTCTTCAACTGTTAACGTTCCATCAATAACTACATCTTTATTTAAAATAGAATTATCTCTTACATTCGATTTATTATTATTATCAATAGGATATAATTGCACATTATTGTTTACAAATAGTCTTTCATTTATAGATACGTTTTGCATAAGTATAGAATTTTTACTTACTGTTAATGTACCTGCCATAGATACATCACCTGTTTTAAAAATACGTAAAGTTTCTATATTTGTATTGAAAAACCGTAATTCGTCGTTATTTTCACCGCTTAGAATTGTATCCCCAGTTGTTACAGATTCGAATTGATAAATGCGTGTTGTTCCTGCATCGTTAAAAGCATCATCATTTTTATATGCATTAATAGCAACTACAGTACCATTACTACTAATAGATACTGAACGTCCACTTTCTTCTCCAGATGTCAATCCGTTTATTTGTTTTTTTAGTGTCCATGCAGTTCCGTTCCATTCATAAATACGGGTTGTTCCTGCATCGTTAAACGCTTCATCATTTCCATATGCACCAATAGCAACGATAGTACCATCACTATTAATAGAAACTGAATATCCAGATTGTTCTGAAGTTGTTAATCCGTTGATTTGACTTCCTTTTAATGCCCATGCAGTTCCATTCCATTCATAAATACGGGTTGTTCCTGAATTTCCATAAAGACTAAAAGAATATGCACCAATAGCAACTATAGTGCCAGTACTATTAATAGAAACTGAAATTCCAGAATATTCATTAGCTGTCAATCCGTTGATTTGACTGCCTTTTAGCGCCCATGCACTTCCAGACCATTCATAAATGCGTGTTGTTCCTGAATTCGAACCAGCTCCTCCAGCAAACCCATATGCACCAATAGCAACGACGGTACCATCACTATTCATAGAAACTGAATATCCAGATCTTTCTCCAGTTGTCAATCCGTTGATTTCACCGCCTTTTAGCGCCCATGCACTTCCAGACCATTCATAAATGCGTGTTGTTCCTGTATCTGAATTATTTCTATATGCACCAATAGCAACGACGGTACCATCACTATTCATAGAAACTGAATATCCAGATTGTTCTCCAGGTGCTAATCCGTTGATTTGACTGCCTTTTAAGACCCATGCAGTTCCAGACCATTCATAAATACGTGTTGTTCCTGAATTAGAACCAACTCCTCCATCAAAAGAATTTGCACCAATAGCAACTATAGTACCAGCATTATTAATAGAAACTGAACCTCCAGAAAATTCTCCAGCTGTCAATCCGTTGATTTGACTACCTTTTAACACCCATGCACTTCCAGACCATTCATAAATACGCGTTGTTCCTGAATTTGACCCAACTCCTCCATCAAAAGAAAACGCACCAATAGCAACGATAGTACCACTACTATTAATAGAAACTGAAAATCCAGAATATTCTCCAGTTGTTAATCCGTTGATTTGGCTACCTTTTAATACGTAGTCTTCTTCTTGAACATAATTGACCATAGAATTTTCTGCTTGTATAAATGTATTTCCTTCAATATTAGATACCCCTCCCAAAGCAACCCACCCAGGACCTTTTCCATATCCTTCAAAATTATTGGTTGTTGTATTAAAACGTAAGTATCCTTGTTCGTTTACAGAATTGGCCGCAGGTCTTTGTTCCGTAGTACCTTTCGGTATTTTGATAGCTTTATTAGAATTAATTTCTAATGGTAAAATCGGATTTTCTATGCCAATACCTAGACTTCCATCAATAAATACACTTTTATTGAATGACGCATCGTTTTGAACAAATACTCTACTATTTGTTGAAAGATCACCATCTACAATAGCTTTATTTCCAATAAATAAACGACTATTTAATGAAACATCGTCCAAAACAAATAATCTATTTTTAATTTCAAAATCTCGAAGTGCGATTGTTTTTTCACCAGCAAACAATCGATTATTCAAAACAACATCATTCTGAACAAACAAACGCTTCTCGATAGTAACATCTCCCTGTTTATCCATAAATCCTCCTTCATTCATATGAACAGCAATAACTCCTGCATCTGCTTTAGTATCATTTGATACTTCATCAAACAAATTATTGCCAATTATTACTACCTTTCCATCATTATTAATACTTGCTTTAACATTTCCAGTTCCTAATACTATAGATGAACCCTGTTGTGACCAATCACCACCTAGTATACCCGGACTACTATAATTATACAATTCAGCTGCCCCTTGTTTTGAAATAGAAATAATATTTCCTTCTTTATTTAATTTTACACTTTGTCCAAAAAATTCGTTCGAATTGCTTCCTGTAATAGATGTACCATATGTTTCCCATGTTCCTGATAAATTTCCAGGATTGGAATATTTATAAAAATATGTTTTTCCAGTATTAGTATTATGATTCGAACTTGATACTGCAATAATATTACCGTCATCATTAATAGTTACATCACGTCCAAGATAATCATTTGCATTTTCTCCATTAATAGTCGATCCCAATTGTTCCCAAACGCCTCCTAATGAACCCGGTGTTGAATATTTATAAACATTCACACTACCGGAATTGGTACCATTTCCGCCTGTATTTATACTACCGATAATAGCAATAGAACCATCTCCATTAATTTGAATACTTGTACCAAATAAATCAGATGCATTTGAACCAAATATCGTACTTCCAAGTTGTTGCCAAGTACCTCCAAGTGTACCAGGAGTAGAATATTTATAAAATTGTATAGCACCACCATTATCAAGAGATGTACTATCATATGGTAACCCAACACCAAGTACAGAACCGTTATTATTTAATGATACCGGTAAAAAGAATTGATTAACGCTTGTAAAATCAATACCTGCTCCTAACGATTGCCATGTACCTCCCAAAGCACCAGGTGTACTATATATGAATACGCGAATTTGTCCTGCATTACTTGCACCACTATCATTAAAAGGCGCTGATACAGCAAGAATCGTACCACTTTCATTTAAAGACAAATATTGTCCAAAATAATCTCCTGCAACTAAGCCATCTATATCAGCTCCCAACTGTTGCAACGTTCCTCCTGTAACACCGGGCGTACTGTATTTAAAAACACGTACATGTCCAGCGTCGGTATTTCCATTACCATCGTTTTTAACAGCACCAGCAGCAATAATCGAACCATCTCCGTTTACACTAACAGCACCACCAAATTCATCTGCAACTCCTTCACCGAATATATTAGATCCAAGCTGAACAAAATTGGATGATTCTAATATAGTCTTTGTAATTCCTTCAAATATAGAATTTGACCCAACAAACATTTTTTTCTCAAGCACTGCTTTTCCACCAACAAATAGTCTAGAGTTCATAGAGACGTCATCGTGTAATATAGCTTCTTTTCCTATAAACAAACGATTATTGAATGACGCATCATCTCGAATAAAAAGTCTTCCATTTAATGATACATCTTCTTCAATTGTGAAGATCAACTGATTATTTGTTGTTGTTTGAATGACATTTCTTTCTTCATATTGTTCAATATTAATATTTCCACCAATAATTAAGCTTTTATCTATTTGTAAATGAGAATTCATAGATACATCTTTATCAAAAATTGCTTTTTCTTTTACAAATAAACTACTATTGAAAGATGTATCATCAAGTACAAATAATCGTTGATTCATAGAAACATCACCACCAAAAATAGCATTACTTCCAACAAATAAACGTTTGTTAAAATTAGCATTTCCATCAGCAAATATTCGTTGATTGATTGAAACATCTCCATCGATAGTTGCTTTTCCACCTACAAAAAAGGACGAATTTAAAGATACATCGTCTGTTATGTTCATTTTTCCATGAATATTTACATTCGTATCACTTGAAAATAATGTTTGATTCATACACACATCACTTGCAACAAATAAATTTTGGTTAAATGAAGAATCCTTTTCAATCTCAAATTTTGTATTTATTTTTTGAAATTCATTATCTGAAAAATTTACACTTGAATCTCGTATAAATATATTACTCATATCAAAGCTTTCTACAATCATGTTAAAACTCGCTTCGGTTGTATCTAGAGGTCTTTGCAATACAACTAATCCACGACTTACATCATGTATGCCTAATGTTGGGTTAATAGAAGTAGAAGTTGGTAATACCAAATTACTTATATCCAATTTAAATGTGCTTTGTCGATTATCTTTTCTTCCAGAGGGTCCTCGAATTAAATAGCCACCATAGTCACTAGACGATTCTATGACACCTGCATTTACATCTCCATCCACTTTTATTTTTAATCCTGTTCCTACGGAAGTATTTGGATCTTGTCCATTTTCGAAATTTAAAATTGCTCGTGTAGTATTTACAGTAACTGATGATTTACAGCGAAATTCTACTGCACCACCACTAAATTGTACTCTATCGTCTCCACCACCAAGATAAATAAGGTTAGGTAAATGATTTGCTTCTGCAGAATATATTTCATGATTACCCAGGTTAACAAAGTTTGGTCTTACATTATTTGTTGCTGTTGGGGCATTTGTTCCAATATTAATTACATCATATTCATTACTTAATGTACGAACTCCTATAGCACTATTTCCAACATTTTTAAAAATAGCTTCATTTGTATCTGTGTTACCAATATTAATAAATTTTGTGCGTTTACCAATCTGTAAGTTCCCTGAAAGATCGTCATTTGAAACTTTTTTGTATTCTATTTTATCACTACGTAATCCACCTTCATAAATGTGTAAATCTGCAGTTAAAATCATATTTCCTGAGATTTCCATAAGGTCGTTGTTTTTACGATTAAATAAATTTGGCAAATGTGAATATTGTATTTTGGATGTTCCAAAATTACCAGATGAGTCGCCTGAAATATCATTTTTATTTTCATACTTTTTTGTTGCATTTGCAATTACCATCGAATTTATATCCGGCATATGTATACCTCGTAATTGATTATTTGATCCAACGATGTAATCTGCTAATCCATTTGTATTCAATATTAATTCAGGTACTTTTTCCCACGTATGTAAAGTGGTCCAATCTTTTGAATATAAGAATGTACCTCTTTCTCCTACTGCAACGGCGCTACTTGCGTCAAATATAAATGATTGATTTAAGCTTACATCACCGATATTATTGATCATATTGATTGATACGTCTGTCCAGTTTGTGCCATCTGTAGATACAGAAAGTAGATTGTTTCCTACTGCAAGAATAGAGGTATCATTAAAAGAACGTACATGATTATATTGTAATTGGTTGATACCAGCTCCCACACCAGAAGAACTTGCTGTACGGTGATATGTTGTATTTGCTGATGGAAAACTCACTATATTAGCACTTACATCTAGTTTTTCAATTCCTGTATTTCCAACAACATACAAATGATTTCCGCTTACATCCATGGATGTAATGTTTTCTATGGATTGACCATCTGTATCAAATTCAATTGCATGCTGCAAAATATCACTTTGTCCGTTTAATGATGCATCTATGTGGCTTTGAGAAATATCAAACATACGAATTTTGCTTTTATTGTTTGCTCCTTGAAATGCATTATAAAAACGATAAATAGGGCTTCCATCAATAGTGACTTTATGACCAGCTAATGCAGTTGATACAACAGTTTCGTAGCTAGATCCATAGCCTAATCTGTACCAGTCTGCAGCTCCATTATTTGTATAATAAAATGCAGAATTATTTCCAGAAACTAATCCATAACTATTATCAATCATAAAACATTCAGTAAAAGTATTTAAACTAGCACTTAGTATTCCTTCGGCAAGTTCATAAGCATTTTCTTTTTCATAAATATTTGATAATTTCCAATCTATACCCCCATTTTTTGTATAAATCAAAAATTGACTGTAAGAACCATCAGTTACAGAACTAGGAGAACCTGTTGCAATACCGCATAATGGATGACTTCTTGAAAAATGCATATTAAATATTTCAAAATTACTAGAAATCATCGTATTTATTTCTCCATTTGACAGGTACACAGGACCATTAATATTCATGACAAATTTATCAACCAACGGACTATATGTATTAATACCTATAGACGACAAGTATTTTGATCCATTTGGGTTGGAAGCAATCGTTTGATTAACAATAAAACCTCCACAAACGTCTGTTAATCCTATTAATCCCATATTTTTTGTATCGTCATTTGGAAAAACACCTCCTCCATATTCAGCTCCTCTTCCTGAAATAGGAGCAATCAATTTCATATTTGTATTTGAAAGAGGATTTACTGCGATCGATGTAATCCCTTTCCCTGTTTGCACATTACTTATATCATATATATCCTTCAAAAATGTAGTATTTGAACTATCATAAATAGACCATGTTTCGTCATAAATTTTAACAGATGAAATTGTTTTCTGAGAAGGAGCTACATCAACAGATGCATTAATATTGAAAATATTAGCTTCTACTTTAATTTCTCCAGTTTCTGTTGCGTTGATGTCTATCAATCCACCTGATGAATTTAAAAATATTTCTCCAGAAGTTGAAATAATTCCGATTTCTTTGTTTAATTTAAAATAACCTCCAGATAGAGAACTTTGCACTATAAAATCTCCGGATGTTCCTAATGATAATGACCCCAAAGAGGAGTCAAAGTTAATAAACCCTTGCGATGTATCTAATAAAAACCCACTTGAAGAATCAATAAAAATAGATTCATTTGATTGTAAAACAATTCCACTATTATCCATTGTAAAACTTCCTCCTGAAGTATTGAAAAATGTTTTTCGAGAACGTTCTTTTATTTCATTTGTTGTGGCTAATGTTAAATAACCACCTGAAGCATAACGAACAAGTCCATCTGGACTGTTCAAACTGTTTGTGCTAGTATCATTAAAAAACATAATTTTAGACTCGTCATTATTTGCATCAGTAACTATACCTTTTTTATTTTTATTTTGAGCTACAACATTTCGAATATAATCATTATTAGAATTTACAGTCAATATATGTGAAGTAGAACTATTATCACAAGATATATGGAAAGCTGTTTTCGGTTCCTTTACGTTAACACCAATATTATAAAAGTCTCCAGTCATATACGCATGACTTGTATCCAAAGGTAAAACGCTGTCAAGTTGAACAGTAGATATATCAGCAGTAGGATTTAATGAAAAAAAATATAATTTATTATCAATATAAAGATCTCTATTTATGTATAAATCTTTTATAGCAGAAATGCTATTTGAAACAATCATATCATTTTGAGCTACAGCATTTCTTCCAGCTATTAAATCGACAGTTACTTCCAAAGAACCATTAAAAATTTCTTTTCCCGGATTTGTATTTTTTGAAACAAATTCTTCTGCTATGATAATTGATGACGAAATTACATTAAAACTATTTATTTTTTCAACACCTCCATATTGTTTCCATGAATTGTTAGACATAATAAGTATAATATATATAATTATTATGTATTATAAAAAATAGACGCTATAAAAAGATATCTAAATCTGTCTTATTCATGTGTAACTTCTAAACAAAAAGAGAAGTCAAGACTATTCAAATTCATAGGAATTCCTGTTTCATTCAAGAGTTGAATATTTAATTTTTGTAAATCTATTTTTCCAGTATAATTACGCGTGTCACTTAATAAATATCCATTATCTATAGAAGCAACCAATACATCACCAAATGTATAATTTTTATGATCAATCACAATACGGGCAAGTATATTTTTATTAACCATCGAAGAAAATAATGGAGAGGAAAAAGAATTCTGATTACTACTTTTATTAAATTCATCTACAGCTAAATATAAGTAATTGGGACCGTTCAGATTTAAAAACCCTTCTGAAGTTGTATCATTTGTTGTCAAATCGTAAGTAGTATTTCGAAAACCTAATAACCAGCCTAATTTACTTTTAAAATTATATTTGTCGCTGTATCCATACTTATCTACATCAAATTGAATTTTGATTGTTCCACTTGAAGTAACAAAGGAAGAAAAACTATTTTGAGTTAATGTACAAGACAAATTTTTTCCACTAAGTGCAGTATTAATAGCGGTTTGTAAAGAAGAAGATGTATAATTTCCGTCAGCAATTGTAATAACACTTTCTGTTCCACTCACAGTAATTTTGAAATAATTATTACCTAAATTCTCTGAAATAATAAAATAAGTTAATGGAATCTCGATATTTGTTACTTTTAAATCCTTGATCTCATTCACTCGTTCTGGTAATGTAATATTGTAATTCGATGTTTTCAAATAATTATATTCATCTCTGAACTGAGTGTCAATATTTATATATTTTGTCTTGCTGTTTTTTTGAACATTTGTCATAACCATGTGACTACCATATTGTTTGGTTTTAGGTTCCATAAATAGCTGGTTTTTATTAAAATCACTCATTATACTATATATAATTATAATTATATATAATACAGCGAATTAGAAATTATATGTTTTCATTTCTTTTGTTTCTTGTTTAATAATTCCTTTGTTCTCCATATTTTCCATGTTCTCGTATAATCCTAAACTTTTCATTCCGTTAGCAACAATCAATAAAGAAAAGAAGAGAATCAAAAACATAATTAAATAGTTTGCGAATTTTTTCATAATATATATATTTCATATATTTATTTTCCACAAGTAGTACACTGTTTTGCGTTTTTTAATCGATCCATCATATTTTCACGTAAATAGATGTTATTTATTGATTTTTCGAGTGAAGATTGTTCTTGTTTCGTGGGTACAATAATACGATTTGTTTTAATTTTGGGCGTGTTGATTGTAAATTGCATATTCATGGAAAAATTGATACCTATATAAATAAAAAACAATTTTAATAAGATGGATAAACAAACTATTAAAAGTAATTATTTACAAAATCCGGTAAATTTGGATAATTTGTTAGATTATATTGTTGATTTACAAAGTCAAATTAATGAATTAAAAAAACAAAAGATTCCAAAAGCTGCAAAAACACAGTCAAAAATATGTTTTCCGGTTGAAATACCCAAATATACATTTGAATCGTATTTAAAAACACAAATCTATCCTAAAATTAAAGATTATGTAGAAGTCGTTTTTGAACATGATTTGATTTATGGAATTCAAAGGTTATTTGAAGATAATAGCTTAGAAGTGATGCCAATATTTTCCATGAATCGTAAACCAAATATATTTTATGTTTACGAAGATGATGGATGGAACAGAATGGAAACCATGGATAAAGTGATTGAAAACATTTTCCATGAATTTAGTGTAGAATTCAATACAAATTGGTTGCAAAACAATCAACATTTATTTCAAAATGACTCCTTTTATAAAACTTATTTATACAATTATCAAAAAATTAGCTACAATAACAATATGGAAAAAGGTATTGCGATGGTTAAGCAACATTTTTATCATTCGTTTCAAATAAAAGCTTGAAAAATTGATTTAAATATATTTTTTAATCTATATAAAACATGTCGGAATTAGTAGAAACAAAATTTATCAAAAAGGACCCCGTAGAGGGTAGTCCTGATTACTTATTTTGGAAGAATTTTCATTCCCGTGATGAATTTATTTCTTTTGAAGAGGGACCTCACATTTATACAATTAACGGCCTTCGCGGAGAAAGCACCTCTGTGACTACGTGGGTTCATAATCATTTTCCTCATTTTGATGCAGAAGGAGTTGTAGATAAAATTGTGAACGGACAGCGCTGGGGGAATGATCCATCTTATAAATATTATCAGATACCCAAAGAAAAGATATTAGAAATGTGGGAAAATAAAAAGAATGATTCTTGTGAAAGAGGTACAAAGGTACATAATGATATTGAATTGTATTTTAATGGAGTATCTATTGAGAATGACAGCAAAGAGTTCTCTTTCTTTTTGAAATTTCGTGCTGATTTTCCTGATTTGATTCCTTATCGTACAGAATGGATGGTATATCACGAAGATTTAAAACTTGTTGGTTCAATAGATATGATCTTTGAAAACAAAGAAGGAAATCTAGAAATTTATGATTGGAAGCGTTGTGAAGAGATTAAGTACGAATCCTCTTTTAATAAATATGCAGTTACGCCTTCTATTTCTCATTTTCCTGATACCAATTTTTGGCACTACAGTTTGCAATTAAATACATATCGTAAAATTTTGCAAGCAAAGTATGATAAAAAGGTAACCGCGCTGTATTTAGTATGTGTACATCCAGATAATGCTTATAAGAGTTATGAACGATTTGAAGTTCCTATTTTGGATAAAGAAATGGATCAATTATTTGAAGAAAGAAAACAACAAATTGCATAAAACAACATAAACCTAATTAAGAAATAAATATAATGTTATTTTTTAATTTTTCAACGTATTTTAGTCCCGTTTCAAAATATTTCATATCTTTTTATGCACGTGTATTTAGAATTCCATATTTATATTTACATTTTTATACAAAGCAGGTTGTTTTTTATTTATTTCCTTCGTTAAAACCAAAACCCCTTCCTACAATTGTGACATTAAGTGAAGATTTTTATGGAAAAGCGAAAACAAACTTTTTAAATGCTATTGAAAGCAAGAATGAAAATAAGAATGCAAACATAAATTCTGTTTTTTATAATAAAAAACAATATAAGCAGGCAATAAAAGAAGAAAATAATGACTTGGAAAAAAAATGGAAATCAAATATCTTGTATAAAAACACACCTCGTGGAAATATTTTAATGTATTATGATGCATTTAAACTAGGCTTTGTTTATATGTGTGATACTTCAGTAAGTTATGATATTTTAAATGCATTAGCTATGAAATATGTCACCGAGTTTCGCTGTTTGGATTTTTTTGTTGATAATACTTCTTATGAAGAAAACAAGAGTCCGTTTATAGATTTATATTTTAAAGAAGATGCAGACAAAGAGAAAAATAAAGAAGAAACGACTGAAGAAATTAAAAAGAAAAAAGATAATGACTTTATCAAAGAAAACAAAGATGTTTTTATAAAACGCGCAAAAGTGGAACCAAAAAAACAGCAAAAAAAGGAAGAAGAAAAAAAGGAACCTGAAAAAGAAATTATACGTAATAAATTTGTAAGTAATGGAAAAATGAGAAATTTTTCTTTCTTACAAAAGGAAAAAATAGAAATACCAACAAATGGGTTTAACAGCTCTTGGAATGATAAATTGAAAAAAGAGCACGGATTGCAAAAAGAGTTATTTAATTATAAGGATTTTAAAAATATGCGAAAATAATATATATGTTTAACTTTCAACATTTGCCACAAGTTTGTATGAATTATAAACAACACTTTTTGTTTTCTTTTCGATTAAGTTGTTTATTTTTAGAAGCTTCTGCAAAAGCCTTAATACATGCAGTTATTCCTGATTTTTATATTACATCGTCAAGTGAAATAGTAAAAAAAATAGATCATTTAATAAAAACGAGTGGTTGTCGCACTTAATCTTTTTTAGAATTTTCTTGGGTTTTTAACCATTCTATATAACCGATACTTTTTTCCATTTGAAATGTCATTCCTAGATGTGATTTTGCTATTTCAAAGGCTTTTCTGTCCTTTTCTGAAAAGGTCTTCATGTAATTTTGGATCAAAGTATCTTGCGAATTCATTCTATTTATTATAAAATAGAATAAATTAATTGTTCAATTTTTTACGAAGAAATACCAAAGGGTGTGCGTTTTACATTAGAGGCTACATATTTGACATCATTTTCAGAGCATCTTTTATTTAATTTACGTAAATAGTCGCTTCCTGGCATAGCTACATAAGTAGATTCAGGCTTGGCATATACACATGCTTTTTTGCAACTTGTGCTTATATCAGACGGCATTTTTGGTTGATAAGTGGAGTCACTTGCATTAATACAAGCTCTTGCTCTTCGTCTAATTACATCGCTATGATTATTAAGATTGTTGTTAGCATCAGGTTTTACACTATTACAATTGTCATCACATACAAATCTTTCTTTTAACATTCCTTTGCTGGATAAAACGGACCCTTTTACAACGCTAGAATCTTCTAAACATAAAGAAGATGCCGATCTTACAACTGGACCATACGTATAGGTTCCACAACAACCTCCATGTCCTTTAACAGCAGTACCTTTCATTAAAGTTCTTGATAAACTTCTTGATAAAGAGGTTTGACCGATATATCCTTGATTGCGACGTGTACCATTCAAAGAAAATCCGCTTATTTGATTTACACTATTATTGTTATATTTGGCTTCTGTTTTTCTTTTTAACGCTACAATTGACATTATATATTTTGTTTACATTTTATTTGTTAAAATAATTATTAATAGTTTTTATTAATTATTTTTATTGAATTGGTTTATTTAAGCTACTGCACCTCCGATTATTACAAATTGAAATTTAATTAATTATTCGACTTATGTGTCTATAATACCAAGTGCTCTTAATGCCGCAAGTGCTGATTCAAGTTTACTTTCTAATTCAACACAGTATTGTAGCAATTCTGCGTTTGTAGCAGCATCACCATCAGCGATGGTGTGACTTCCGGAGGCAGTTTTACTATTGGAAGTAAAAGTTGTAGTAATATCTGCAATTGCAGATGGTTGACTGGCAGCGGTTGTTCCAAATAAACCTATTGTAGAACCAGAAGTACCAAGATTGAGTGCTCCAGATGATGCTGTAATGGTATTACCATCTAAAGACAAATTATCAACTGCTAATGCTGTTAAAGTTCCTACACTTGTAATGGCTGTTTGTGCGGCACCTGTTACTGTAGCTGCAGATCCAGTTGTATCTTGATTTCCGGAAGCATTTACACCGGGCAAGCTGATAGCGGCACTACCATCAAATGATACACCCCCAATATTGACTGCAGATGCCAATTTTGTTGCTGTAGCTGCATTTCCAGTAGTAGCTTGATTACCGGCAGTATTTACACCAGGTAAATCAATAGCGGCACTACCATCAAATGATACACCTCCGATTGTTCTTGCTGTTGTTAATGTTGCTGCACTTCCTGTTGTATTTTGATTACCCTCAGCATTTACACCTGGTAAATCAATATTTGAAGTACCATCAAAAGAAACACCGCCGAGTGTTCTTGCATTAGCAAGAGCCGTTGCTGTAGCTGCATTTCCAGTTGTATCTTGACTACCAGCAGCATTTACACCTGGTAAGTTGATCGCGGCACTACCATCAAATGATACACCTCCGATTGTTCTTGCTGTTGTTAATGTTGCTGCACTTCCTGTTGTATTTTGATTACCAGCAGTATTTACACCCGGTAAATCAATTGCTGCGCTACCGTCAAATGATACACCTCCGATTGCTCTTGCTGTTGTTAATGTTGCTGCACTTCCTGTTGTATTTTGATTACCAGCAGTATTTACACCCGGTAAATCAATTGCTGCGCTACCGTCAAATGATACACCTCCGATTGCTCTTGCTGTTGTTAATGTTGCTGCACTTCCTGTTGTATTTTGATTACCAGCACTATTTACACCTGGTAAATCAATTGCTGCGCTACCGTCAAATGATACACCTCCGATTGTTCTTGCTGTTGTTAATGTTGCTGCACTTCCAGTAGTATCTTGACTACCAGCAGCATTTACACCTGGTAAGTTGATAGCGGCACTACCATCAAATGATACACCTCCAATATTGACCGCAGATGCTAACTTCGTTGCTGTTGCTGCATTTCCAGTAGTAGCTTGATTACCAGCAGTATTTACACCAGGTAAATCAATATTTGCACCACCATTAAATGATACACCTCCAATTGTTCTTGCTGTTGTTAACGTTGCTGCACTTCCTGTTGTATTTTGATTACCCTCAGCATTTACACCAGGTAAATCAATATTTGAAGTACCATCAAAAGAAACACCACCGAGTGTTCTTGCACTAGCAAGAGCTGTCGTTGTAGCTGCGTTTCCAGTGGTATCTTGACTACCAGCAGCATTTACACCTGGTAAGTTGATAGCGGCGCTACCATCAAATGATACACCTCCAATATTAACAGCAGATGCCAATTTTGTTGCTGTAGCTGCATTTCCAGTAGTAGCTTGATTACCAGAAGCATTTACACCTGGAAGATCAATATTTGCAGTACCATCAAAAGAAACACCACCGAGTGTTCTTGCACTAGCAAGAGCTGTTGCTGTGGCTGCATTTCCGGTAGTATCTTGACTACCAGCAGCATTTACACCCGGTAAATCAATAGCGGCGCTACCATCAAAAGATACACCCCCTATTGTTCTTGCTGTTGCAAGTATTGTTGCTGTAGCAGCATTTCCAGAATATCCACTACTTGTGATTGTTCCTAATGAAGATCCTGCATCTGCAAATGTGATTGTTCCTCCATCAGCATCTAAAGTTATACCACCACTAGAATTTAATGTTACTGTTGTTCCTCCTAGTTCTGCGGTTCCATCAGCAGTAATTGTAATATTTGCAGCTGCTGCTGCAGTATCGGTTGTTACAATAGATAATGCACCATTTGTTCCTGCAGTAAATACAACTGTATCATCAGTATCACCAGTCATAGTAATGACTTTTCCATCGATACTTACATCATCAACTGCTAATGCAGATAATGTTCCAACGCTTGTAATAGCTGTTTGTGCTGCACCTGTTACAGTAGCTGCAGATCCAGTAGTATTCTGGTTACCGACAGCATTTACACCGGGTAAATCAATATTTGCGGTACCATCAAAGGAAACACCACCGAGTGTTCTTGCGCTAGCAAGAGCTGTCGCCGTAGCAGCATTTCCTGTAGTATCTTGACTACCAGCAGCATTTACACCTGGTAAGTTGATAGCGGCACTACCATCAAATGATACACCTCCAATATTAACAGCAGATGCCAATTTTGTTGCTGTAGCTGCATTTCCAGTAGTAGCTTGATTACCGGCAGTATTTACACCAGGTAAATCAATAGCGGCGCTACCATCAAAAGAAACACCACCAATTGTTCTTGCTGTTGTTAATGTTGCTGCACTTCCTGTGGTATTTTGATTACCAGCACTATTTACACCTGGTAAATCAATAGCGGCGCTACCATCAAAAGATACACCACCAATTGTTCTTGCTGTTGTTAATGTTGCTGCACTTCCTGTGGTATTTTGATTACCAGCACTATTTACACCTGGTAAATCAATCGCAGCGCTACCATCAAATGATACACCACCAATTGTTCTTGCTGTTGTTAATGTTGCTGCACTCCCTGTTGTATTTTGATTACCAGCACTATTTACACCTGGTAAATCAATCGCAGCGCTACCATCAAATGATACGCCGCCAATTGTTCTTGCAGTTGCAAGAGCTGTCGCTGTAGCAGCATTTCCTGTTGTATCTTGACTACCTGCAGCATTTACACCTGGTAAATCAATATTTGCACTACCATTAAATGATACACCACCTATTGTTCTTGCTGCTGCAAGTGTTGTTGCAGTATCGGCATTTCCTGTTACATCTCCTGTTACATCTCCTGTTACATCTCCTGTTACATTACCTTCCAAATTAGCAACTAATGTTCCTGTTGTTCCAGAAAATACTTCAGATGTATTTGTTGCTGCAGTTAACATAGTAAATTTACTGGCGCTATCATCGTAACCCATGAAAGCTTTCTTAGCTGTGCCATCATTATATAAAAATTCTAAACCTCTATCTTTATCATCATCTGATCCATTTGCTCCTAATGTCATAATAGGATCTGCAATAGTTGTAACGGTGCTATTTACAGTTGTAGTTGTTCCATTAATAGTTAAGTTACCTGTTACACTTAAATTTCCACCAATAAATGCATTTTCTGCTATTCCTGCTCCACCAGAAACAATTAAGGCACCTGAACTTGTTCCCGTTGAACCTGTGTTATCTGATAAGGTTACAGCTCCACTAAATGTTGGTGTTCCACTTAATGTTCCAGTTAATGCTGCTCCATTAATAGTTGGTGTTGTTAAGGTCTTATTTGTTAATGTTTGAGTGCTTGTAAGTTGAACAATATTACTAGTTGTAACTGAAGCAATATTTGTTGCAGTAGCAGCATTTCCTGTTGTATCTTGACTACCAGTACTATTTACACCAGGTAAATCAATATTTGCACTACCATTAAATGATACACCACCAATTGTTCTTGCGGTTGCTAAAATTGTTGCTGTAGCTGCATTTCCGGTAGTATCTTGACTACCAGCAGCATTTACACCAGGTAAATCAATATTTGCAGTACCATCAAAAGAAACACCACCGAGTGTTCTTGCACTAGCAAGAGCTGTTGCTGTGGCTGCATTTCCGGTAGTATCTTGACTACCAGCAGCATTTACACCTGGTAAATCAATAGCGGCGCTACCATCAAATGATACACCGCCAATTGTTCTTGCTGTTGCAAGTATTGTTGCTGTAGCAGCATTTCCAGAATATCCACTACTTGTGATTGTTCCTAATGAAGATCCTGCATCTGCAAATGTGATTGTTCCTCCATCAGCATCTACAGTTATAC
>Ga0228620_1000329_pt1 | contig 27416 bp, 19 predicted proteins | sample 23DmetaG_FD_186030 | JGI IMG/M metagenome (GOLD analysis project Ga0228620, IMG submission 186030) | Seawater microbial communities from Monterey Bay, California, United States - 23D | ecosystem: Environmental > Aquatic > Marine > Coastal | place: USA: California | collected 2016-10-06 | reverse complement strand
CCTATAGAAATATCCATTCTAGCTTGTGCGTAAGTCTTTTTTTCAACTTCTTCTCTTAAAATATCTGTAAGTTTCATCATATTAATAAATATGCAAGTATTTATAAAAAAAAGAATATGGGTACACAATTAAACGACCAAATTAAAGATGAGTTATTTACACAGATTAAGCATAGATTAGGTGCACCAATCAGAAAAATAGAGTTAGATTGGGATATGATGTGTTCATTATTGGCAACATCGATAGAAGACTACTCACAAAGAGTACAAGATTGGTTAATAGAAAATCAATGGTCTTCATTATTAGGAGAAAGTGCTTCTAAAACAGATATTGCGTTTGCATTAACAACAAGGTCGTTAGATTTTGAAGCTAAGTTTTCATACGCATATTCTAAAGCGGTGGGATTACAAACTAGAGGTCCTTGGGAATTACAGAAAGATTATGTCCTTATAGAAGAAGATAAACAAGTTTATGAAATACCTGCGGGTAGAGAAATAAATGAGATATTATGGTTTACACCTAACTCTACAGATCATGCACTATATTCATTCGCTGGATTTGGTGACCAAGGGTTTGGTGGTGGATACGGACAAGTACCTTTCGGTGGATGGGGAACAGGTGGTAACCTTGCAACTGGTGGTTTCTACGCAGCACCTGCGTTTGATGTATTATTAAGAGCACAAGATTTTAGTCTTAAATCAAAGTTATTAAGAAGTGACTTAACATATAAAGTAACTGCAGGACCTAATGGTACTAGATTATTACACTTAATGCCAATTCCTGGTGGGAGATTAAACTTTGGTGTTGGATTAGGAAATAATAAAGTGGGGTTAGCAGGAACAAAGGTATGGTATCAATATTATGACACAAGTGGAATGACTGATGATGAGTTAGAACAATGTCTACAAGAAAATGAAGATATCATCAAATTACCTAATGATGTACCATTATCTAAATTAGAATATAAAGAATTAAACGAACCAACAAGAGTATGGGTTAGAAGATACCTAACAGCACTATTTAAGGAATCTTTAGGTAGAGTAAGAGGTAAGTTTAGTGGTGACCTTAAAGTTCCAGATTCTGAATTAAAGATGGACTACGAAAGTCTATTGACTGAAGGTAAAGACGAACAAACTAAATTATTAGAAGAGTTAGATAATAGATTAGAAAGACTTTCCAATAAAGAGCAATTAGAAAGAAAAGCATCTGAAGCAGAAAGTCTTAATAAAGTATTAAGTTATAAACCTTTAGGTATTTGGATAATCTAATTCCTTAGTTTCCTCCAAACAATATTTATCAACAATATCAAACTCCTCAAACATATAGGTTGGGGATAATTTCATATTATTCCAAAATGTCATCTCTTGTTCAGTAATCAATAATAATTCATCTAAATTATCTTGGTCACTATCATTATATGGTATACCTGATGTCAATTCTAACTGAGAAGAAGTGAAGTATTGTCTATCTTCTGGTGTAGAAATTAGAATATCTTCTCTTACTTCAGGATGGAAACATACAAGTAGTGGTTTAATCCTTTTATTAAATGCTTCTATATATCTTACATAATTGTAATTACCTGTCTTTTCTGGTTCATTCTCAATAACACTAGCTGGAACTAATTCACAATTAATAATCAACTCCTTTTCTTCTGGGTCGAAAGGGAAGTTACCATTTTCTTCAGTATATTTCTTAATCTTAGTCTTATTCCATTTCTTTTTAGTTTGCACATCACCATCACCTTTCTTTGTCCCTACATTCACATAATAAATGGTAGTCCCTAAATCTAAGTCTAACTTATGTTGTAACATCAGTTCCATATGTGCTTGTTTTGGTAATGGATTACCAGCTTTGTTGAGTTGTGTTCTTCTCTTCTCATAGTCTTTCTTAGACATTCTAACCCTAGATTTGTTAGCAATCTGTGATAGTGGTATCTCTAAGTTATAAAGTCTCTCTATGGTGTCGTAATACTCATTTACAAACCCACTACCATTACCATCTAATAACATTCTAATACCTACGTCAATAAAGTCAGATACAAAACCTTGTAGTTTCTTTGACTTAATGGTGTTACCTACAAGTTTAACTTCACCATCTATTAAATCAGCGTAATTCTTTCTTGCTAAGTTTATGGTTGCTTCACATACCTCATCTATAGATAATCCCATCACACCATACATATAAACATCATTATATTCACATACAACTGCTTCTGCTCCTTTATATTCTTTTCCCTCTTCTGTTGAGTGGTGTCTCCCATTAGAAACATAAGTAAAGTCACCTACATTATCAGGTATGGAGAAGTTAAATCCATCCGTATCTCCCACTAAAGGTCTAAATCCTTTTTCATTGAAAAACCTAATCATATGTCTTAGGTATTGCCTACCCGTACAAGTAATCATCTCACCCATATTTGTATCTCCCCAAGGGAATACATTAGGTGCAGAGATACTACCAAACATACCATTGTTTAATATCTTTAATGGTAATTGTTTTTTATCATAATAAGATGACTTTTCCATATCACCTTGTTTAGCATAATCTTTCTTTAGTTTCTTATATAAGTTACGATTATCATAGTTGTATTGTAACAAACCATTCATCGCACCTGTGATATCTGACTTAGTGAATATTCCGTGTGTTAGTTGCTCAGATGGGTATAAGCCATCAAAGTCAAACTTAATTACATTCTTAGCATATCCCACTTCTAATAGTCTAGATAAACCACCCACAAAAGGTCTCAATGGTTCTGTTTCTGGTATACCAATGTTTTTATGATAACTCCACCCTAACATTAGTAACTTCCATGTTGCTGCAGTCCCCATTGTTGCACTTCTCATATAAGAAGTTGGTAATACCTTAGCTAATAAGAATGTTGCTTGATTGAAGATGTTATCTACCTTTTCAGTTTCCCATAAGTCATCTATTAGGTATCTCTCTACAATATAAGCACCTGTAACTTTTTCACATCCTTCTGGTAATTCATCTGTTAGTTTTCCCCAATCACCATTAGTATCATTAAACCAATAATCATTCTCAGTATCTAACCATGTCTTACCAATAATATCACCTTGTACATATACTCGATTGGGTTTAGCGGCACCTGCATATTGTGTAATATATTTCAAACTCCATCTCTTAATTGAAGAGTTAATTGCTTGTGCTCTTCTAACTGCGTGTGATACATCCATAATATTATAACCCCACATATGTGTTTGGTCATAGTATTCCATTTCTGGACCCATCTTTAATGTTTGTCTTTTTCTGTAAAAAGGAACTGGACCTAATGTCTTAGCAATCTTCTTAACATCTAAACCTAAATAAACTGCTCTTTTAACAATAAAGTCCCAGTCAAAGTTTTCTGAGTTATATCCCGCAATGATTGCAGGTTTAAGGTGTGTAATTACCTTAAAGAATGTTACAATTGCTTCAGCTTCTCTATTTAATAATTCTTCACTTCCTTCTTCACCCTCTATATTTAATACGTGTTCGAAACCTCTATTATCTTTAATCCCTATTTGGAATATTCTAGATGATTCTGGGAATAAACCAGTTGTCTCAATATCATAAGACATTCTATGAATATCCTCATAGTCTTCCATACCCTTAAATAATCTCTTACCTGTTTGTATTAGGAATTGCTCTGAAGGGTTTATAGTCATAAAGTTACTTCTATTCTCCTCAGAAAATGGATCCATACCACCTTCTTTGAAGAACTTAATTAAATCACCATATGATTTCTTTGTTTGTGCTAGAAACTTGTATCCATTTACTAATCTATCTACTAACTCCTCACCTTCAATACTTGTATATAATTCTTTGAAAGTTACTGAAAACTCTCTCATCTTCTTCTTAATCTCTCTCCTATCACCATCATATAGTTTTTCTATATTAGGTGTTTTCATCCACATAAAAGGTCTAAACTTATGTTTTTCAATTCGTTTACCCTTCTCTGGATCGTGAACAATTAGAGATACTTTGTTCTCAAAGTAGTTGGACTCAATACCAACGATATACTTTTGTTCATCGTAACCCTCTAAATATTCCTCTATTTCTTCTACGGTAGCTTTTTGCATAAAACTTCTATTATATTCTATCTAAATATAACACAAATATTTGGAATATCCAACCTATTCTACAATATTGATAAAAAGTTCTTGCTTTGTTGGGGTAACCAGTGTTCCTGACCCATCTAAAAAAGTAATGGTGAATTGTCCTTTATATCTTCCTGGTTTTTTAGTGTCTCTTTCTTTCCATTCATACACAATATAATACTCAGGATCGCAATCTAATTTACAATCATCATCTTTTAATTCTAATTTACCATCAGAGTTGGCGATTCTTTTAGCATTATTACTTAAATCCCACATAGTAAACTTAATAGTTGCATTTTGAATCTTATCGTGAAAGTTTCTAAAATCATTTCTACCATCATTTACTAATTCCATCTTTAGAATTGGTAATGTACTTTTCTTATTTATAAAAAAATCTTGTCCCATAATATATCATTACTTTATTATAAATATTCAGAGTTATTATTTTATTCAGATATTTATAAGTATGTCTGATAAACTTAAACAACTAGAAATTAAGAAGTTACTTTCCGAATACGAATACCTTATAGTTGATGATGAATATAAACAACAAATAATCAGTGATTATAGTTCACAATTCATCAACGATATAGATGAACAGACAGGTAAAAAGAAAGAAAAAAAGGATGAGGGTGAACCAGAAGTTATTCCACCAGAAGAAAAAGAAATCATTAAGAAAATAAATGATGAGGACTTAACAGATGAGACAAAGAAGAGAATGAAATCTATGTTTAGGTCTATAATGAAAAAAACACATCCTGACAAAGTACAATCAGAGGAATTGGTTGAAATGTATATCAAATCAAAAGAAGCTTACGAAACTAATGATATCTTAACCCTATGTTTTTTCGCTAACAAACTCGATGTAATAGTTGAGTTAAGTGATATGGAAGTAGAGCTACTAAAAGATATGATTAAACAAAAGAAAGAAGAATTAGATTCTATTGAAAAATCTTGGCTTTGGTTGTGGTATAAAGCAAATACAGAGCAAGCAAAAACTAATATCATACAACTTTACTACAATAATGTATTAAAGAATAAAGAAGATAACGAAGAAGAAACTAAATAATCGTATTTGTTTTTTCACAATATTTTAAGTCTTCACTATTACCACCATTAAATAAGTTGTGTATTAGTGCGTCATATGATAGTATTAGATTTTTATTATCTACAGAATACCTCTCTAAAATACTTCTATTCCTTTTTGTATACTCTTCTACATTGTCATCGTGTGTCAATAAAATGTGATCTAACATCTTAGCACCCTCTCTAGTGTCACCACCTTCATAATAATAACCAATATCTTTACATAGTGGTGCGTTATGTAATACAGGATAACCCATATAGGCAATATCTAAATATAAATAATTCAAAGGGTTTAATACTTGATGTGATATAACAATATCCATATGTTGAGATACTATATATGCCGTTTGATACCTAGCTTCTGCAGATATTTTACCATCTTTATATAAATCTAATATTCTTATTATCCCCATAAAATTTTTATTATTTACTACTTTACCAGAATTAGTAATCATTAAATTACCAATTTTTTCTTTACCAATATAACCCCTATAACATTCTTCTGCAACTAGTGTTGGTATTAAACAAAATTTAACTATATTAATATTAGGTTCCATTATACCAATAGTCTTTTTTTCTTTTGTGGGGTCATACTTATAGTCTTTAGTGTAAAGTCCATTCTTAAAAGATTCATCAACAGAACCTAAAGAATTATCAATATATTTTTTATCCCATATAAATGGTACAGGTAAGACATTACAATTATATATTGTTCTATAAAACCCTCTGTTTGTCTCATGTTGTTGAGGAACATACCATATTTCATCTATCCCCTCATCATATGTTAGATAATTTTCTGGTGATTCCTTAAATAGCATGTCTTCTAAAGATAAGATATAGTTGTTACCACACTTATAAACAATTGATTTTTTATTAGGGTCATTTCTATAATGATCGATAATATTTTGTGATACTTGTGCTCCCATAGATATTAGTAAATCCATATCTTTATACTTTTCACTTAACAACCCAAAATTAACATCACTTAAATCTTTTGGCATACCTTCTAATGATATATCTTTTACATTTAATAAATGAACTTCGTAATTATTTTCTGAATTATTTAATAGGTTGATTAGCATTAATATATTTAATTTCATACCATTTGTCCATAATGAATCTTTTATAGATTCTAACTTAATGGTAACACCAATTTTAAGATTTTTCATGTGTAACAATTTATAATATAAATACTCTTTAAAATAAAAAAGGGGGTCATAAGACCCCCCTTTTCTTAGGTATATTTACAATTATTTACATATTACTATGTAAATGAAATATCAGTAAATGTTCCGTATACACCGTAAGCAGTAACTGTTGCTCCACTTTCTGGTGCTGAGTTAAATGAAACGCTATTACCATTACTAATAGAGTAATCATCAGAGTTTTGTAATAGACCATTAAGGTATATTTGCTCTGAATTAGATTTAACAGCACTTGCTAATGTGAAAGCAGTTGTAGTTCCGTCCGTTGCCGGAGAAACTGCTACTTTCTTAGCGTAGATACTATCTAAGTTACCTTCAGTTACAGTATTGATTTCAGCAATTATCTCAACAAATGAATCAATTGAAGCTACATCAGTGTTAGATATAATGCTACTTACTCTAGTATCTAACGAACTATCAGCAGCAATTCTAGAAGATGTTTCTCCACTTAAAGCACTATGTAATGATGCGTCAACTGATAATCTAGCAGCAGCTTCAGTAGAAATGTCAACAGACATTTTAGTTTCTAATGAAACGTCAGCAGCTGATCTAGCAGCAGCTTCAGTAGAGATATCAGTAGAAATATGGACTTCTAAAGAAACGTCAGCAGCTGATCTAGCAGCAACCTCAGTAGAAATATCAGTAGAAATATGAACTTCTAAACTTACATCAGCAGCTGATCTAGCAGCAGCTTCAGTAGAGATATCAACAGACATTTTAGATTCTAAACTTACGTCAGCAGCTGATCTAGCAGCGGCTTCAGTAGAAATGTCAACAGACATTTTAGATTCTAAAGATACATCAGCAGCTGATCTAGCAGCAGCTTCAGTAGAGATATCAGTAGAAATATGAACTTCTAAAGATGCATCTGCAGTTGATCTTAAATTAGCTTCAGCAGATAATTCAGTTCTGTGTAATGACTCAATAGAGGCAACAGCAGACAATAATGAATTATCATTTACTAAATCAATAGATTCAACAAAATCAACGATTTCTTTGAATTGATCTAAATCAAAAGAAGACCCTTGTAACATTGCATCGATTCTAGCTTCTTCTGTAGATAATGCAGTTTCTAAAGAATCGTCAGCAGTTGATCTAGCAGCAGCTTCAGTAGAGATATCAACAGACATTTTAGACTCTAAAGATACATCAGCAGCAGATCTAGCAGCAGCTTCAGTAGAAATGTCAACAGACATCTTAGTCTCTAATGACTCATCTTTAGCTAATCTTGTTGATGATTCAGTACTTAAAGAACTATGTAATGATGCGTCAACTGATAATCTAGCAGCAGCCTCAGTAGAAATATCAGTAGAAATATGAACTTCTAATGAAACGTCAGCAGCTGATCTATCAGCAGCTTCTGAAGAAATATCCTGAGATAATTTAGTTTCTAAAGAATCGTCAGCAGTTGATCTAGCAGCAGCCTCAGTAGAAATGTCAGTAGAAATATGAACTTCTAATGATTCATCTTTAGCTAATCTTGTTGAAGATTCTCCACTTAAAGAACTATGTAATGATGCGTCAACTGATAATCTAGCTGCAGCCTCAGTAGAAATATCCTGAGATAATTTAGTTTCTAAAGAATCGTCAGCAACTGATCTAGCATTAGCTTCTGAAGAAATATCCTGAGATAATTTAGTTTCTAAAGAATCGTCAGCAGTTGATCTTGTAGCAACTTCTGAAGAAATATCCTGAGATAATTTAGTCTCTAAAGATCCGTCTTTAGCTAATCTTGTTGATGATTCAGTACTTAAAGAACTATGTAATGATGCGTCAACTGATAATCTAGCAGCAGCTTCAGTAGAAATGTCAACAGACATTTTAGTTTCTAATGAAACGTCAGCAGCTGATCTATCAGCGGCTTCTGAAGAAATATCCTGAGACATTTTAGTTTCTAAACTTACATCGGCAGCAGATCTAGCAGCAGCCTCAGTAGAAATGTCAACAGACATTTTAGTTTCTAAACTTACATCAGCAGCTGATCTAGCAGCAGCTTCAGTAGAAATATCAGTAGAAATATGAACTTCTAATGATGCGTCAGCAACTGATCTTAAATTAGCTTCAGCAGATAATTCAGTTCTGTGTAAAGTCTCAATCGAAACTACCGCAGACAATAATGAGTTATCATTTACTAAGTCAATTGACTCAACAAAGTCAACGACTTCTTTGAATTGATCTAAATTAATATCAGAACCTTGTAAAATTACATCGATTCTAGATTCTTCTGTAGATAACGCAGTCTCTAAAGAATCGTCAGCAACTGATCTAGCATTAGCTTCAGTAGAAATGTCAACAGACATTTTAGTTTCTAATGATGCGTCAGCAACTGATCTTGTAGCAACTTCTGAAGAAATATCCTGAGATAATTTAGTTTCTAAAGATGCATCAGCAGTTGATCTTGTAGCAGCTTCTGAAGAAATATCCTGAGATAATTTAGTTTCTAAAGATGCATCAGCAGTTGATCTTGTAGCAGCTTCTGAAGAAATATCCTGAGACATTTTAGTTTCTAAAGAATCGTCAGCAGTTGATCTAGCAGCGGCTTCAGTAGAAATGTCAACAGACATTTTAGTTTCTAATGAAACGTCAGCAGCTGATCTAGATGCAGCTTCAGTAGAAATATCAGTAGAAATATGAACTTCTAAAGAACCATCAGCAGCAATTCTAGAAGATGTTTCACCTGTGATTTGGTCATTAATATTCGTATCCGTTAAAGATCTCGAATTAACTTCCGTATCAATTTGGTTTTGTAAATTGGCTAAACTTGCGTCTAAACCATCGATGTCCGCTTTTACTAGACCTGTTGGAGATAATATCTCTGCGTTGGTAAGTTTCAAGTCGGACTGTCTATTTAATATAATTCTAGTATTAGGCATAAAAAATAAATTTATTTATGTAATATGATTTGTGTTCTTTCACACCAACGAAATAAAATAATTTTGTTGTATTAGATAATAATACTTAATTTTTGACCTGAGTTACAAGATAATAAGAAGGCATAAAAACCCCTTTGGGTAACTCACTTGATAATACTTAATAAATTCACAACTAATTATAAATATACCCTTGTTAGGAAAAAGATTGTAATAAACTAAAAAATAACATTTTTTAACAGGCAAAAAAATAACGACTACTGTAATTAATACAATAATCGTCATTTAATCTCTTTTAAGAAGTAATACTATGCCTCTTCAGTTGCAGTTTCTTCAACTGGATTTGCATCATTAAAAGATTTAACAGACTCTTCAATCTTCTTTTGGAAGTGAATACAAGCTTCTGCTACTTTTAATCCTTCAGTTTTATTAGCTACATCTAATAAAGCGATGAAAGTATTAATTTCTTCTTGGTTCATTGAAATCGTTACGTTTTCCATAATTAACTTTTTTTTATTAATATAATATTATAATTCATAATATAAATATTACAAAGTAAAAAAAAAGGGGGTAATTAAACCCCCTCTCTTAAAAAAATTATTTATGATAATTCATCTTATTGGAAATCTCCAACAAATGAACCATATAAATCAGTACCATCTGATATGAAAGTTAAGATATCAACAGCGTTAGCACCAGTACTTAAAGTAGGTGCAGTTCCACCAGCCCACTTAAAGGCTGTACCGAATGATAAAGTTCTACTACCAGTTGCATCTTGCTTAACGATAACAGTATAAGACGCACCATCTTTTAAGTTAGATGGGTTAGCCATTGCTCTATTACCAGCAAGTGTAACAATCATGTTATTACTATCATTAAAGTCAGGTGTAATAGTTGCACCATCAGTTAATGTGTTATAAGGAGCATAAACTTGACCATCGATTTGTGAGTTACCTTTAATACGTAACATAACACCATCAATAGCATCAGAATAATCACCACCGATTACAGAAGCACCACCTAAGAAGTGTTTTGTACCTTCCTCAGATTTGATTACTAATCCCATAGTACCAGCAGCATTCCATTCTTTAACCCAAAGACCAACAGAATCTGTTGCATTTGCTGTAGGTTCAACTGCTTGGTTAGCATAGTTACTGATATATAAAATAGCGTTACCACTATTCTCAGCACCAGCACAATGTAAAGTAGCTGCACCATAACCAATACCAATATTACCCCAAGAAGCTGATGTACCTGGTTTAACAATACCGAATCCTGCATGATTTGTACCATGATTCCAACCTAAGAAAGTACCTCGACCATAATCTGAACTGTTACTAAGATTTAAGTTTTGACCAACAGCTACCTGATAAGTAGAACCACCAACCCAGTTATTATAACCAAATCCCCAAACATAGTGATTATATAGTGCTCTGTTTGAAGCACCAATCAGTGTTGAGTAATTTTTACTGGCTCTATTACTACCACCAATTAAGAAAGTTTGGTTAGTAGTGGTAGAAATATTATTATTATATCCCATAATACCAGAATATACACCACTATGGAAAGTATTATAACCACCCATTACGAATGCTGTATTACTAATAGAAGATGTAATTGTATGTCCAGCACCTTGAGATAAACCTTCATTGACGTAAGTTGTACCATCATTTTTAATTTCGAACATATTATGATCTGATGAGTTCTTAACAATAAAAGCAGAAGTTGCAGAAGTATTACCATCACCTTTAACACCTAAAGTCCCATCAGTAAAAGTTAATTTACTGTCATATTCTAAATCTGTTGCACCATCATTCATAAAAGGTATCTGTTGTGCAGAACCTATTGAAAGTGATGTTAAATCAGCCCATGCTGGAGCTCCACTAGATACTGATAAGTATTGTCCATCAGTACCAATTGCTAATCTAGCATCAGCACTTCCTGATTGGATGAATAAATCACCATCAGTTGTTAAAGGAGTTGTAAACTCGTCAGCACCAGTAAATGTTACAGTATCATCACCATTTTTTCCAATAGTAATTCCACTACCACTAAACTTTAGTTGGTATGCTGCGTTATTATCGGTTCTGTCGAACGTTACCGTACCATCACTATCTACACTAAGACCTTCAGTATAGTCATTTTGTGCGTCAATTGATGTTATAGATAAAGAACCAGAACCATCTACGATAGAATCTGCACCTTGTGTAGCATCACCAGGTGTGCTATCCACTTTTAAGTCTCCAGATCTACCAAAGATATCCACTCTGTGAGAAGAATCTGCAGTTTTAAGATATGCTGCGGTATTATCACCCCATGCAAATACAAAACCTTTATTGTAGTTAGCATCACTAGTATCTATGGTTTGGTGAATAGCCCAAGCTGAACCATCATAGAAATATAAGGTATAGTTTACAGAAGATTGAATATAAAATCCAGTTTCAGAAGAACCTTTAGCAATACCTTGTGAACCTGAAGGGTTACCAGTACCGATAACACCCTTACCATCACTTGCTAAGAATTTAATACCTTCGTTAATTTGTAAATTTTCCATTTATAAAAAATTTTAATTTAATTATTATTATATGATATTTTTTACAATACCATTAAACCTCATAAAATTATGAAATTTACGCTATATCAGCAGAAGCTAATTTACCAGCGTCTAAACCTCTTTCAGCTAATTCAGCCTTAACTAAATCATGGATTGAAGCGATGTTTAATGAAGAAGAAGCAACTTCAGATAATTCGATATTTGATAAATCAAAATCGATTGCAGAGTTAATCATATCACCACCTGCAGCGAAATCTTCCTTATTTTTGTATGCATTAATTGCAACTTGTACATCACCAGAAGGTTTAATGTATATTTCTAATCTTAAATAAGATGATGCAATATCAACACCTAATTTGGTTGCCATTGCGTTTGTATTTAATAAAGCCATTTTTTAATTATTTTAATTTGTTTGTCATTATTATTGTTATTAATTAGTTGTGTGTGTTTTATTTATTAAGTTTCATATTCATATTTATTATATTAAAATGGTGGGGAGGGATTAATCTCCCCATACCATTTCATTTTTACATATTTAGTAAAAAGTTAAAATTATGCAACTTTAACTGTTCCACCGTCATTATATAATGCACCTGTAGGTAAACCTGCAGATGAAGTAGGTAAGTTAGGCATAACAACTACTAAGTCATTTAATACTTCAATAGCAACATTACCATCAGAGTTCTCAACTTTTACAGAAGAAGTAGCATCACTGTTACCTTCACCATAAATGTGTAAACCAGCTTCAACATCTTCATTAATTTGGGCATTTTTAGCTGAATTATGAGATACGTTAATACCAACTCTTTCAGAGATATAAGTTCTACCAGAGTTTTCACCCTTAATGATTAAACCTTTACCACCAACAGTAGCATTATTACCATCATAAGATCTATCACCAATGTATAATGAAACTGCATTTGGTACATCAACAGTAGGTGCTTTGGTATATGTAGAGTTATCCGCAAATATTAAACATGCTGAACCAATACCATCCTGATATGTGTAAGAAGTACCAGCTCTACCAGCATCACCACCTATTACTAGGTTAGACGCTTGATTAGATTCACCTGGATCACCAAACATAGCAATTGAAGGTCTAGTATTAACAGATGTACTAGTACCGAATGTAATTATTGGAGTAGTATTATCTACATATGCAACACTAGAACCAAAACCAAGAATCATTTGTTGTGAACCTTCACTTGTAGATTTTAGGTTTCTACCTATCATATATACATTAGTAGAAGGTTTAGTAGTACTACCATTAGTGATAGTGTGTCCTAAAACAATATTACCACCTGCAACAGCATCTACACCATAACAAGCACTCATAAATGCCATCATATAGTTACCACGACCATTCATGTTATTATAATAACCCATCATAATACTATGTTTGAATGAATCACCATAAGTTGCACCAAGTGCTTTGTTACCAGAACCTATTACATGACAATTATCAGCATAAACATCAATGTTAGAACCAGCACCAATAAATGATGAAGTTCTACCACCACCATCTAATTTTTGTCCGTAACCAACAACGATATTACCATATTGCCAAGTACCAGTCATTGAGTTTGTATAAGTATTAGATGTACTAGTAGATGTATTAATATTTAAACCAAAAGTTCCTGTCATACCTAATAAAGAACCACCATTTGCTTGCACTGTACCATCATCTTTAACTTCGAATAAAGTAGAACCACCAGAGTTGTTTACTTTGAATGAAGAAGTTGCAGAAGTTGAACCTTCACCGTTAATTTCTAAAGAAGCTGCAGGAGCAGTATCGTTAATACCAATTCTATCACCGATCCATGTTTTACCACCGTTTTCAGCTCTTACAATTATACCCATTTTACCAGAAGCTCTTTCTCTTGAATACATAGCTACTGCATCTGAAATAGTTGTACTAGGTTCAACAGTTCTAGAGTTTCCAAAATTATGAAACCAAAATACACCAGCACCAGCACCAGCTTCATGAATACCTCTATTATCTTCGAATACGTTTCTTCCACCCATACCGAAGTTAACTGGACCACCATCTGGATTTTTTACAAAACCTGCAGTTGATTGAGTAGCTGAAGGGTGTGCATTGAAGAATACACCTTCAGCACTACTCCATTGAGTACTAACACCAAAACCAATCGCCATTTGTTTATCATCTATTACTGTATTATAAGCACCAAATGCAAATGATCTAGTCCTATCAGAACTAGCTGTACCAACTGCATTAGAAATACCCATTGAATAAGCGTGAGTACCATGAGAGTTATTCGATTGACCAATTGCAACCGCATAATCACCTGAAATCCCATTCGATTGACCAATAGCAATACCATAATTTGCATCTGCTACAGTATTTGCTCTACCACCAATAAGGTTATTCATCATAATACCAGAAGCACCTAAATTGTGGTTTTCACCGTAATAGATATTACCTCTGTGGTTATATCCACCTAAAGTCATACCATCACCAATTAGTAAGTTACCAGTTGTAAAGTTTTTAGTAGTATTGAAATTGTTTGCGTGTTGTGCTCTAATCTCAACAAATGCGTGATCATTATTGTATGATAACCAATCAGTTTCATCTGTCCAAGGAGAACCAGCGAAGTCAACCCATGCAGGAGCCCCACTAGATACTGATAAGTATTGACCATCAGAACCGATACCTAATCTAGTATCTGAACCACTACCTTGAATGAATAAATCACCATCAGTTGTTAAAGGTGAAGTAAATTCATCACCACCAGTTAATGTTATTGTATCATCACCATTTTTTCCAATAGTAATGTTAGTTCCTTCGAACTTTAATTGGTATGCTGAGTTATTATCCGTCCTATCAAACGTTACAGTACCACTATTGTCAACACTAAGTGCTTCAGTATAATAGTTTTGTGCGTTGATTGAAGTAATTGATAAAGATCCAGTACCATCTACGATAGAATCTGGTGCTTGATTAGCATCACCAGGTGTGCTATCCACTTTTAAGTCTCCAGATCTACCAAATACATATACTTCGTGAGAAGCATCAGCAGTTTTAATATATGCTGCGGTATTATCTTCCCAAGCGAAAACGAATCCACCTGTGTAGTTAGCATCGGAAACATCAATTGATTGATAAGCCGACCATGAAGAACCATCATAGAAATTTAAAGTGTAATCTACAGAAGATTGAATATAAAATCCAGTTTCAGAAGATTGCTTAATAATTCCATTTAATCCTGAAGGGTCACCAGTACCGATAACGTTTGTTCCGTCACCAGCCGTAAATTTAATACCTTGATTAATTGTTAAATTTGCCATTTATAAAAAATTTTAATTTAATTATTATTGTTTATTACCTTAAAAAAAGATAAAATGTAATTTCATAAAATTATGAAATTTACGCGATATCAGCAGAAGCTAATTTACCAGCGTCTAAACCTCTTTCAGCTAATTCAGCCTTAACTAAATCATGAATTGAAGAAATGTTTAAGTCAGCAGCAGCAACTTCAGATAATTCGATATTTGATAAATCAAAATCGATTGCAGAGTTAATAGTGCTCGCACCAGCTGCAAATTCAGCTTTGTCTTTATACGCGTTAATCGCTACTTGTACATCACCAGAAGGTTTAATGTAAATTTCTAATCTTAAATAAGAAGACGCAATATCGACACCTAATTTGGTTGCCATTGCGTTTGAATTTAATAATGCCATTTTTTAATAATTTTAATTATTTGTTATTATTAGTTAGTTGTGTGTGTTTTATTTATTAAGTTTCATATTCATATTTTAATAAGATATAGGGGGGATTAACCCCCTTAACCCTATTTTTTTACATATTTTATATTGTTAGTAACTTTATGCGCTAGCAATTGTTGTTACCGTTCCATTCTTACCTCTAAACTTTAAGGCTCCATCCTCTATGTATAAAGCACCTGCGTCTGATACATTAGCGGTTGGTACTGTTTCAGCCTCTTCTATCCAGAATACATTTTTACCTGTACCAGATACATCAAGTAACGATGGTAAATTAGTACCCATAAATACAAGACCATTAGTTTCTGCAGAAGATGTTTCGATGTTAACACCATTAGCTCTAATTAAACCAAATGAAGGTCTTTTTGATGCAATACCTAAGTAAACACCTTCAGGTACACCAGAATCAGTTTGTAGATATGTTCCAGCAGCACCTAAACCAATTAACACTTGTTTAGATTCTATACCTCTTAGTCTATCACCAAGTCCATACCATTTGTTTAGTGTTGCATCTGTTGAATAGAAATCACCACCAATACCTACATTATTATCACCTTTAAACCCGAAAGCTGATGACCCCATTAATATTGTACCAGTCGTAGTATCATGAATTTTAGATGCTGACCTAGTGAATATGAATGAATTAAGTAATGAAGACGTACTATTCGTTGTGAATGATAAACCACCAATAAAACTATTAGTAACTGTTTTAACCGAATGATTTCTACCCATAACTATAGAAGTATTTCCACCTTCAAGTGTTATACTCTTACCAATTACAAGTGACTCATTAAGGTTAGTAGATAAACCAACGTTTATTGTTGTACCAACTACTAACGATTTAGTAATAGAACCTGAATTACCAGCGGCTGTTATAGCAGAACCAATATACATTGATTGATTACTATATTGTCCGATTGTATTTGAAGTACTTGTTGATGTCATTTCCATATATCCATCTGTAAACTTAACATAGTTAGGTCCACCATCTTCAATAATAACAGCTCTATCATCTCTAACAGTAAAGATATCACTATTAGATGAGTTTTCAACCTTAAATGAAGAAGTAGCTGAAGTTGAACCTTCACCAAATACGTGTAATGATGCATCAATTGTAGATGTAAGACTATTTGTAGATGTTCCGTTTGATGTTACGTTAACACCAATTCTATCACCAATCCATGACATTCCACCATTTTCAGATTTTAACATCATACCTTTTTTACCAGAAGCTCTATCTTTAGCCCACATACCAACTGAATCAGGCATGTTAGAAGTAGGTTCTATTGTATATCCATATTGACTATTACTTAAATAGAAGATACCTGAACCAGCACCAGAGTTTCCTGTACCTAAGTAAGTTCCGTTGTTGAAACCACCAAAAGTAAGGTTAGCAGGTTTACCAGTAACACCTGTTTCTCTCATTATTACCATATTATGTTGACCAGATAAACCAAAATAAATACCTTCTTCAGTAGTATTTGTACTATTTGTTTGTACACTATGTCCTATAATAATTTGTTTATCACTCATTGCCTTATTACTAAAACCAATAGTTACTGTATCTTCTACGTTTGCAGAAGCATTACCAGCGTGATTTGCTCTACCTAGAGCGATATTATTATCACCATATACTCTATTTTGGTAACCAAAAGCCTGATTATAATTACCATAACCAGCATAGTTACTTGCACCCATAACGTGATTTGCCGTACCATCATAAATAATGTTAGACATACCAAACATTGAACCAGCACTTGAATAATTATTTTTACCCATTTGGTTATCATAACCAACGATAAGACCTCTTTGGACTTTGTTTAATGTGTTGGTTTTACCAACAACTAAAACACCATCTCTGTAAGGTTCACCACCAGCAGTATAAGTATTACCACCACCGATAGATACACCACCAGCAGTAAACTCAACGTAATCATCTGGAGAAGTATAAGTAGACCAAGGAGAAGCTGATAAATCAACCCACGCTGGTGAACCACTAGATACTGATAAGTATTGCCCATCAGAACCAATTCCTAATCTAGAATCTGCACTACCATCCTGAATGAATAAATCACCGTCAGTAGTTAATGGAGATGTAAATTCATCACCACCAGTTAATGTTATTGTATCACTACCGTTATTACCGATTGTAATGTTAGTTCCTTCGAACTTTAATTGGTATGCTGAGTTGTCATCTGTTCTATCAAATGTCACTGTACCACTATTGTCAACACTAAGTGCTTCAGTATAATAGTTTTGTGCATTTATTGATGTTATAGATAAAGATCCAGTACCATCAACGATAGAATCTGCACCTTGTGTAGCATCACCAGGTGTACTATCCACTTTTAAGTCAGTATTTCTTGCGAATACATATACTATGTGAGATGAATCTGCAGTTTTAATATATGCCGCAGTATTATCTTCCCAAGCAAATGCAAAACCACCAGCATAATTTGCGTCAGAAACGTCAATTGACTGATGAGAAGCCCAAGCTGAACCATCATAGAAATATAAGGTATAGTCTACAGAAGATTGAATATAAAATCCTGTATGACCAGCAGTTTTAGAGATACCTTGAGAACCTGAAGGATCTGCTGTACCAATAACACCCTTACCATCACCTACTAAGAATTTAATACCTTGATTAATTGTTAAATTTTCCATTTATAAAAAATTTTAATTTATATTATTATTTTTAACACCCTATAGAGTGTTATAAAATCTCATAAAATTATGAAATTTACGCTATATCAGCAGAAGCTAATTTACCAGCGTCTAAACCTCTTTCAGCTAATTCAGCTTTCACTAAGTCATGAATTGAAGAAATGTTTAAACTTGCAGCAGCAACTTCAGATAATTCGATATTTGATAAATCAAAATCGATTGCAGAGTTAATCATTTCTCCACCAGCAGCAAATTCAGCTTTGTCTTTGTAAGCGTTAATTGCAACTTGTACATCACCAGAAGGTTTAATGTAAATTTCTAATCTTAAATAAGAAGAAGCGATATCAACACCTAATTTAGTGTTCATCGCGTTTGAATTTAATAAAGCCATTTTTAATTAAATTTTAAAATTGTGTGTTATAATTATTAGTTAGTTGTGTGTGTTTTATTTATTAAGATTCATATAAATAAAATAGTAGAACTGAGAATGCAGAGCATAAAAAAATGAACATAAAAGAAACGTTCATACTCACTTAATAATAATAGAAATAAAATATTTAATATTAAAAAAATGCACATTTCTGTGCGTTTTCCATATATAAATATACTGTAGTTTGGAAAAAGATTTTAATTTAACATTATTTAAATGTTATAGATTAAATTTTTGAGATTCTTTATAGAATTGGTATATAAAAGAGGTTCACAAGTTCCTGATTCTGTTAAATAGTCTGTAACTAATTCTGTTAACTCATCTGTAGAATCAAACTTAAAATTAACTTTACCTCTTACTTTTTCAACCTTAAACTTCTGTCCTTTCAATTTCAAAAACGCCGCTAAATATAAATCAGAGGTGTTATAAATTTTATTTTCACTCATTCTATTCTTTATTTAATTATAAATATATCAAAAACACATAAAGTCTCAAATATATAATTATTTAACTCTATAACTACATCGTATTCTACTACCCTCTAAAGGTGCATCTACAAAAGTTATAGTGTTACCTGAAATTAAATAATCTTCATCATCTCCTGGATCTTGTAATAACCCATTTAAAAACAAATGTTCACTCTGAACTTCAGGTGTTTGTGTTAATATAAATAGTCTATTAGTTCCATTTATTATTCCTGATGGAATTTCTCTATCTATATGTTGTATTGTTATTGATAACTCACTCCAATCGGTTATATCATAAGCCCAGTTGACATCGTTTAATTTATAGTAAATTTCACCCCCACTGATACCTACAATCATTCCTGGTCGTCTTCTAGTGAATGGGATTGTGTGGAGATCGTCAACTGCAGTAACATTTCTTAAACCATCTACACCATATAGAGGATCTACCACCGCATAGGTATCTCTAGTATCCATAGGTGTTAATACACCCATTATACCGACTCCACCCATTAACTTAAAATCACTCATCTATATATAAATATTTATTCACACAGCCAAATATCAACTTTAGCCCATGTAGGAACATAAGTCCTATACATCTTATAACTTATTTCACTACCAATTTCACCAACATCCATAGTTCCTTGATCTATCATAGGTATTGCAAATCCTACGCAACCTTCAACACTATCTCTAAACATAGATGGTTGCGACATACTTGTTGGTACCAATATAAATCCATATCCATTACTTTCAGGTAATTCTATATGACTATTAACAATTTGTGTAGTTAATTTAAGTGTTAAATTATCTATATCACTTTCTTCTACACCCATTTTATTTAATTTACCATGATAAACTCTAAATTGTTCTAATGGATTACTAGGTGTGTTATCTTCAGGTGTATTATCTTCAGGTGTGCTTGTAGTTGTCTCTGTAGTATCTGCATATTCAGTTAAATCTTCTACAATTGTACCTGGAATATCTGCAGTTGTTGATTTAACTGGTGCCTCATACGCCACAACATCTGTCCTTTTAACTGACATTTTAGTATTTGATTTATATACCGCTTCTTTTATGACATAATCATCAGATAATCTTTCATAATCATCATCTATGGTAACAATAGTTTGTCCAGACATTTGACCTTTAGGTATGGTAACTTCTGCAGATACTTCAATAGGTTCACCACTAACTACACCAACTTCATTTACAAAATCAACTGTAATATCATCAAGAACTGGTGTTTTGGTTTGTGCAACATAAACAATTACAATTGAACCTTGATAGAAGTTAGCAACTAAATCAATTTCAACACCTATATCATCAACAAATATTACAGTACCTTCAATCAACCCATATCTAGCTGCATTTTCTGCAAAACTATGTCTTACAGTTGTTACATCTAAACTACAGCTATACATATTAAACATTGATACAAATCCTTTGAAACTACCAGCAAAGTTTTTTTCAATGATTAAATCTTCATCTTTAACATCAGGACCATTTATTGTTCTTGTTTCTATTAAACCTTGAGTACCACCACCAAATGAATAGTTAAATGGAACCCCTTGTTGTTTTTCTCTATGTTCATTTAAGTCCTTAAATAAGAACTCATCAAATTCTTCTTTTGTGTATTTTAGATAACCATTTACATAAATGTCTAATCTACCTTTTCTTCTACCTTCATTAACTAAACCACAATCAGTAATTGTGTTATAGGCAGTAAACCTTACAACAACATGTGACCAACTATCACCTATTACAACACCTGATTCACTATAATCTTCTATAACTGTTGTCCCTGTAACATATGTGTCACCACTACATTCACCACTAACGGTTAAGTATCTATATCCGATACTACCATCTTGTTTAATTCTAAACCCTAAAGCGTTTTCTACGATGTCTGCATTCCTATCTCTTTCTCTGGTTACAGTCTCAGTAATTCCAGTGAATGTACAACCAGAAGTTAAATTACTACCATTATATACTAAGAATGAATTATCATCTAATGTTGTAGCAGTAACTGATGGTGGTGATAAGTCTACACCCGATGAGGTTGTATATCCTGTTTCTCCACTAAATACATCCCAGAATTTATTTTCTGACCTTGTACCCATATAGTAGAATAATCCCTCATTATCTGGATAAGTGTCATTCAATGTTGTTGCAGTAACACCACTACAAGCATTTATATCTCTTTTAACCCAAAACTCTGCAGTCCACCCCTTCTCATACCTTGTTGGTAATGTTTGATAGTTATACGGTGTACCACTAAGGGTATTACCACTTAATGGATTTACTAAAGAAAAGTCTGTAGGTTTCCATGTAAATTTATTATCATCTTTTGGAACAAAGAATGTTTTATCAGATAACTTAAAGAAACCTTGATAGAATCCACCACAAAGTCTTGCGTAGTTACCCTCTGTCAAACCACTAAGAATAGTTATAGGGTAATCGTAGTTACAACCAGTAACTCTTTTCATTGAGTATCTAGTGTCCCCTGAAGGTAAAAATAATGTAGATCCCGTATATGTGTTTAGAAATGTTGTTCCAGATGTATCAGCAGAGCAAGGTAAATTGATAAATCCATTGTCAATTCCTGTAAGTCCAATATCATTTAATGTAACACCACTACCTTGAACAGTAGAACCCGTCCAACTCTTTAGATTGTATAAAGTATCTCCAGAATAACATTTATCTTCATTAATATCTATGTTTATAACTAAACAATCTCCAGAAAGTATGGCATTATGATTTAATCCATTACCTCTTGAATCATAGGATATAAAATGATCCCAGTAATCATCATTACTTAATCTTAAATTATAGTTATTAAAGTTATGCTGGTAGATATTACTCATTAAAATAGTTTATTTAATAAATATCTTACTTCATAAATAAGCACGAAAGTAAGATACCATTATATTACACCGAATTTGGGGTAATTAAATATATAATAAACTAATATTAATTAGTTTCTTCTGTCGATTCTTCTTCTAATGAAGAATCTATCTTCTTTTTAAAATGTATAATTGCTTCAGCTACTTTTAATCCTTCTGACCTATTAGCAATATCTAATAACGACATAATTGCGTTAATCTCTTCTTTGTTTAATTCTATTTGTATTTCTTGCATATTAATATTTTATTATAAATACTTGAATATTCCGTAATAGATAATAAACGGAATTATTTTTTTTATGATATAGTTGCCCCTCTGCTACTTAATATAATCCATTTGTTATTATCGTAAATCATCTCTACCGAATCAGCTATAGATGAAAACACTATTTCCGTAAAGTCTAAACCATTAGTTACATCAATAGTAGTATTCCCTGTCCCGCTATTTACGTATAAAATAATTCTTTGACCTGCAGTTCCTGCACCAATAGATGGGCCTGTAATGGTATTGTTTAATTCAAATCTTATTATTGACTTATTTGTTAAATTAATTGTATTATCAGATGTCCCATAAAGATTTACACCTGTTTGTAGGATAGCACCATCAAGATAAGAATCATCATTAACAATTAAATCACCCGTAATTTTTATATTTCCACCTACGTGTAATCTTTCAGTTGGTGCTTGTGTATTTAACCCTACATAACCATTAGAAGAGTTTATATTTAATACATAATCAGTATCAAAACTACCATCATTAGCAATTACAAATTGTTTAGCTTCTTCAGTACCACCAGCCGAACCATTCATACCAATCATCCATTCAGTATTGGAGTCTTCTTTAAATTGAATAAATGCATTTTTAAATCCGGTACCACCACCAGTAGATTGTATATCAAGAAGTATTCCAGCATTACTTGTATCGGTTGATTTCACATTAATTACTGAGCCAGAACCTTCAACATCTAAAGTAGTACCATTCCAAGTAAAGTTAGAATCTCCTTCAATTCTACCGGTAGCAGTCCATACTGCAACTTGATTATTAGCTGGTGTTCCCACCTTAGATACATCACCACCACTAGCAAGTGAAGATCCGTCTACAACTTTACCATTACTATCAACTGCTAATAGTTTATTTGCGGTTCCGGATCCAACCGAACCAATATTTAACCTACTTACATAAGCTGTTTTATGTTCTGTTGCAACAATATCTTCACCACCTAAAATTACTGAGGAGTAAGCGTTACTTTCTATTCTATTATCTCTACCACCAATAATCGTACTATATGATGATCCACCTGAAATTACATTATCTCTACCACCTAAAATAGATGAGTGTGGGTTACTATCACTATAAACAATATTATCTTTACCACCTAGTGCAACACTATTGTCAGACATTGCACCAACTTGATTATAATCGTTTGTCGCCTCTAAAAAAGCAAAGGAAACTTCACCACTAGCAACTACATCAAAACCACTATAAGGACTACTACCACCAGCAAATGAATGATCACCAGAGGCAATTACTTGATTACCTATTGCAAGTGTCTGCCGACCTGTAGCGGAATTACCAGCACCAAGTGTAGCACTAAAATTTCCAGTTGAAGTACCTCCATAACTATTTATAATTGAACCACTTATACCATATTCGTAACTACCAACCTTAAATCCTGAACTAGAATATATTTTACCATTCACATTCAATTTATAATCACTGTTAGGGTTAGTACCAATACCCACATCACCAGTAGTGAATTTTATATCATCACCACTTTCAGTCCATAGTGAAGATCCACCTCCACCTAAGCTACTTAAATCAACGGTGATTTCATCACCACCTAATGTTTCATATACTAAATCGTTACCCGTAAGTTTAATTTCTTTTACATCTCTTTCTTTTAGAAAAATAAAATTATCATCTAACTCTTTAAAAGATAACATTTGTTTTTTATTTACATCACCATGTGTTGTTGATGTTTGCCTCAAATTTAGGTGATTTCTTCTTTTATTTCCCATTTTTTTATTTTTTATATAAATATAATTTTTTTATTAAAGGTCAACTACTTCTAATAATATTTTATCTAACCCTCTTCTTACTAATTCATCAATAACCACATTATGTATGTCCACAAGATTTTTATCAACAACATTTATTGTTAAGTCATTGTAATTCCTAAAATCAAACTCAACGTCAGTATTTATAGGGTTGTCTCTATTCTCAAAAGATTCTTTAGATAAGTAAACATAAAACCCTACTATTAAATGTCCTCTAGGTTCCATTAAAACCTCTAATCTTATATAAGTTGATGTTAATGCACTGACAACACCTTCTTCATCAGTATAATTTAATATATTTTCATTTAATATTGCCATAATAGTTATTTTAACTTATATTATATTTTGTCATTAGTCTTTGTTCTTCTAGTAATATAGAGTTATTACCATAAGTGGAATTATAACTAACATCCCATAAAACAATCTCGGAAACCTCTATATCTCCACCTGATATTATTTTATTAATATTCCTAACCTCATCAATAACATATCCTGGAGCGGATCCATCAATAACACCATTAATTTTATTATATGGATACCATTTACCACCTGATAGATGTTGAGTGTGGTATGTATAAAGAACTGTCTGTCCATTGGTTAATGCGTCTAATGTAGTATGATTCCAACTTTGTGTAGCACCACTACCTGCCACATTCCAATACGTACCATCCCAATTAAACTCACATAAATAATCGTTACTAGTATCACTTTCAAATAATCTAAATGAATCATTAGAATTAATCTTCATTACAACCATTAACGCAAATCCATCACTTAATGTAAATGAACTAGTTAAATCCATGAAATCGTTACCACCACTAGAACTCATATAACAGTAATCATTTGAACCACCTGACATATTCCATGTAAGTCGATTAGCAGCATTAGTTTGAGTTGCATGATTATTGTTAGATGAAATGTCATTAATAGTTTGAATAGATGATCCATCACTTATACAATCACCCGAAGAGTCATATACTTGTGTTTGTGTTAAAAAATGTAACTCTAAATTACCACTTTCCACTGGAGGGTCGTAATAACCACAAACATTAGTACCTGGAATAATAGATAAAGTACCTGAATCATCCCAAATAGAACCTTCCGATAATGAACCTGATGATGTAGGTATATTATTAAAATAAACTTGACCATCATCTAATACTTCTAAACCTGCGGTATCACCACTATTTTTAATTCTAACTGATGTCGTACCAGATGTAGTCCCACTACCTGTCACATCTAACATAGCAGATGATCCTGAAAAGTTATAAGTGGATGCACTATAAGTGGAGTATAAACCATTTATAGTATTTTTATTTGGGTTTACATACATTCCTTGACCAATCATATGTACAATACCTTCACCACTATGTAACACTAAACTACTATTTTGTGTTGGGTGTGGCGCAACACTAGTGTTTATACCATAATATTGTTCATTATTACCTAAACCTACTGCATTATTGTAATAACTTCTAGGTACTGAAGTAAGTGAACCTCCAGTACCTGTAAAGTATGGTTTTGATAAATAGAATATACCTGCACCTGAGTCTGGCCTATTTAATCCACCTTGTAATTCTTGTTTTGCATAACTATCTGTAATATAAAATGGATAGAAATTACCAAACCCAAAATTGAGGTTTCCATTATCTTCTATTTGTGGATCTAACCAAAAACCTGCAATAGGGTTAGGACTCCATGAATCTTTAGTCCCAATCCATATACCTTTTGTTTGATACGGCCATGGGGTATCATATATGTTTTTAGTAGTTACATTTGAATAGTAATAACCTTGCAAAAGACCATGTGAAACTGTACCAATATTTATTGTGTTATCAAAAACTGGTTTATTATTTGAATGACCTCCATTAAATCCACCACCAAAAGACCAAATATTTTTTACATTTAATGAAGTCTTTGTGCTGTTTATATATGGTGGTTCTTGTTTTCGTTGTCTAGTAAAGGTATTTGTTGCACCTATATTATAAACATTTTCACCAGCATATAAAGAAGATTGTCCAACAGAACCACCTACTAAATTAACACCATCTCTTACAGAGTTAACATTATTATAACTACCACCAACAATAAAGTTTTTAACTGCAGTTTTTCCTGATAAATCACTAACACCTGATGTGTAATAATTACCATTAGTTCTATTTATATAGTTTGTTGTACCATACGTTACAAAATTAGTTACATTAAAAGAATTATCTATATTTGGTACACTACCATGATTTCCTATTTCATGTAATGCCCCAACAACTAAACACCTATTCATTCTTCTTCTAACACCAGAGGTATTCATAAATTTACCATCATAAGATACTAATAAATTATCATAAGATTCTAAATATAGTTTAGTATCATAACCAAATACATTTATGTAAGTAAATACGTTTGTTGGGTTATATATAAACTCCACATCTGGTGCAGAAGGATATAATATTGTATCACCACTAGCAGTAACACCTGTATACCAAAATTGGTTACCTTGTCTGTAGTCATGCCAAAAAGTATTAAAATTACCACTTCCTTTATACCTACTAGTAGGATTTTCAACTCTTACTAAGTAATGGTTATTTTCACCACCTATGGTTGGAAGTCCTGCCCAATAATTTTGACCAGAACTATACCAGTTAAAGTTTACACCTACCGTATTATGGGTATACCCACTATTTATTGTATCATGATTATTATATACTACTAATTGATATTTAGTATTATATGCCTTATTTACTAAAAAGGCATATCCTGTTGTGTTACTAACACTCTTAACATTTAATGGTGATTGAGGTGTGATTGTATTTATACCTACGTATGGATTACTACTACTTAAATAGAGTTGTTTATCTTGTTCATAAACAGTAGGTGTTGCACCTGTGGCATACAATATTAAATCATTATCACTACTAACAGTTGCTGCAGATAAACTACTATTATACCCTGAAAAGGTAATAACACCACTAGTATTACCACTTATAGATAATCCCCCTTCTTTATGTATAGATGTCCCTACATTAGAGGAACTTGTAATATTTAATTTATTTAAGTCATAATTAAACCCACTTTTATACTCAAAATCTGTACCGATATCATTGACAAATGGTATTGTACCTCCAGTAGTTCCTGTTATCGAAGAATCTTGAATAAAGTTAAATGATGTGGAATTGCCAGAATACATAAAGAAATCACCATTTGTAGGTGAGTTAGTTGGTAATGTAAACTGATTGTTTATATTAAATGTAGTTGCAGATAAAGTATTTACATCTAAATTACCTTGTATTTTTTCTGCGTTTATGTTTTTAGTGGGCATATATTGTTAAAACTTTTA
>Ga0228620_1000322_pt1 | contig 28042 bp, 14 predicted proteins | sample 23DmetaG_FD_186030 | JGI IMG/M metagenome (GOLD analysis project Ga0228620, IMG submission 186030) | Seawater microbial communities from Monterey Bay, California, United States - 23D | ecosystem: Environmental > Aquatic > Marine > Coastal | place: USA: California | collected 2016-10-06 | reverse complement strand
TGAGGAATGGAAAATTTCAGTATGTACTCCCAGCATCAATCCTATTAAAGAATTAGTCAAAACTCTAGTAAGTAGCTATACTGAGGATGAAAGTACTTCAGCTAACCTATTAGATGAGCTTGAAAAGTCTATAATTGAAAAAAAAGAGAATTTAAGTGATATTTTATCCAAATTAAACCCTAAATACTCTGGTAATAAACTAATAATCATTGATCAATTTGAAGAGATTTTTAGTTTGTCAAAAAAAGAGGATTTTAAAAACAGTAATATTTTCATCAACTTACTACTTAATGCAATCAAAAATAAAGAAAGTAATGTATATGTAATTTTAACTCTGAGATCCGATTTCATTGGAAATTGCACAGAGTTTACTGGGCTACCAGAAGCCTTAAATCAGTCTCAATATTTAATCCCTAGACTTAATTCCAAACAATTTGAAGAGGTTATAAGTGGCCCATTAAGTGTTGTGAATTACAAAATATCTAATGAATTGTCAAATATCTTGATAAATGATATAAATAATAATCAAGATCAATTACCGATTCTACAACATGCAATGATGAGAACAGTTGAGTATTGGAAATCTAACTCTTCATCAGACGAAGTTATTGATGTTCATCACTACGAAGCTATAGGGACGATGAAAAAGTCCCTTTCTAATCATGCTGATGAGGCTTACGATGAGTTGAATGAGCATGAAAAACAAGTTTGTGAAAAAATGTTTAAGGCATTGGTCAATTTCGATAGCGTGAATATTACTAGAAACCCTGTTGAATTTGGTTCTTTAGTTAAAATTATAGAAACAGACCCCTCAGTTCTAATTAAAGTTATTACCACATTTAGTTCTAGTAAACGCTCTTTTTTAAGACCAAAAGCAGGAGAAAACATTAAAGATTCTACAGTTATTGATATTTCTCACGAAAGTTTACTAAGGCTATGGACAAGATTACAATCTTGGACTAAAGAAGAAATGGAATCTTCAGAAACCTATAAAAATTTGTGTGAAACGGCTAAAGATTATCAGGAGGGTAAGGGTTCTTTATTAATTAACCCTGAATTAGCGATTATTTTAAAATGGAAAGAAAAACAATTACCTTCTAAAGGCTGGGGTTTGAGGTATGATAAAACTTTTCCTAGAGCTATAAATTTTTTAGAGGATAGCAAAACAAAGTTTAACCAAGAGATATTAAATAAAAGTTTAGAACAGACAAAAAAAACAAAAAGAAATAAAAGGTTATTGATTTTTTTTAGTGTGTTATCTATTCTCCTTCTAGGGCTAACATTCTTTGCTGATCAAGAGACGAAGAGAGCTGCAAAAAATGAAAAAATTGCCAAGGCCAAAGAAGGTGAAGCTAGAGAGGCTGAAGCTAAGGCTATAGATGAAGGGAGGAAAGCTAGAGAGGCTGAAGCTACAGCCAGGGATAAAGAACGGGAAGCTAGAGAGGCTGAAGCCACAGCCATAGATGAAGGGCGGAAAGCTAAAAAAGCAGAGGCTAAGGCCAAAGATGAAAAGCTAAATGCTATGAAAGCTGAAGCTACAGCAAGGGTTGAAGAAGAAAAAGCAAGAGATGCTGAAGCTACAGCAAGGGTTGAAGAAGAAAAAGCAAGAAATGCTAAAATTAAAGCTTTGATAGCTGAAAAAGAAGCTAAACGTTTAAAAAATATTTCAGATGCCATAAAAATGGCATTTGAAGCAGAAAAAAACTTAGATTTGAATAAAATCGATAGTGCTATAGTTCAGAGTAAAAAGGCTCATAATCTTTTTGTAAATAATGCAAATTTAGAAAGGGAGAACCAAATTTATTCGGCATTAAATAGATCTTTTTTTGAAGGGATGTCAAAAAAGGATAATTTTTATAACAATAAAAACTCCATAGGGTTTTCAACAATTACTCAAAGTAATCGCTCTCAAGAGTTTATGACCTTGGATAATTCTAAAAGGTTGTCATTTCATACAGCGGATGATACTGGAAAAATTAATACTTTAAAAAAAGAGTTTAAAAATATAGATTTAGCTTTATATTCAATTAATGGAGATTTTATTGTTTTAACAAAAAAAACTTCTGAGGGTAATGCTGAAATTTTGATTTATAATGAAAGAAACAAACAATTAATTAAAAGTTTTCCTTTTTCTGGTCAAATTAAAAGTTTAAACTCATTTCAAAATTTAAATCAACAGTTCATAAGTTTTAAGTCTAACAAAAATAGTTTTCTAATGAATTTAAATGTATTGAAATACAGCCCTTTTGAAAACAATGATGATAATGACTCCTTTGTATTTAGTGAAAATGGAGGTTATTTCATGAGTAAAAAGAAGAATATTGCTTTATTGTACCAAGTAACATTTGACCAATCATTACCAAAGTTAACTTTAATCAAAACAGTTGAGAACCCATCTAATATTTCAACTTTTCAATTTTCTAGTGATGAAAATAATTTAGCAATAGGGACTTCAAATGGAGAGGTTTTAATTTACAATACAAATAATTTACAATCAATTAAGATTTCAAAACACAAAAATGTAAAAATATCTGATTTAGATTTTGTTGAAATTAATAATCAAAGCTTTCTTATTTCCGCAAGCTATGATAATACAATTAATCTTATTAATATAGAAAATAACAACGATTTTCTTACCCTTAAAGGTCATAAAAGCTGGGTAAAAAACATCACAGTTAATCAAAAAAACAAAATTTTATACAGTGTTTCTGAAGACGCGAGTTTTAGATACTGGTATTTAGATCAGAGTGCTCTAGAAAACCAATTAAAAAAGTAAAAAATGAAATTAAATAAAAAAGCGTACATATTTATATTTGCATTAGTTATTTCATTTAATAATTATGCACAAAATAACCAAATTAATACTTGTACAACAACGCTCGATGAATTAGACGAGAATTATAAAATAGGGCGGTTCGAAGACGTTAAGACTATACTTGAAAATTGTTTGCAATCTACCTATAAGAGTAATGATGTTAGGTATTTAAGAGCTCTAAGAATTAAAGCAAAAAACTTGATCGCCATGGATTCCATGGTGTTAGCTAAAGAGGTAGCTAAAGAGATCCTAAATCTTAAACCAAGTTATACTCAACAAAGTGGAGACCCATACTTACTAGAAGAAATGATCAAAAGCCTTAAGATAAAAGGAGCTACAGTATCTTCTGTATCGAAATTTGAGGAATCTTTAGGTGAGGCTCCAGCCACCGTAATTTTAGTAACTGAAGATGAAATAATAGATAGAGGTTATAATGATTTAGAGGCATTACTTCATGACTTACCTGGTTTTGATATTTCTAGATCAGTTGGGATACTTTACACGCACATTTATCAAAGAGGATATAGGGCTGACAATACAAGTAGAATGTTATACGTGGTTGACGGAATTGAACAAAATGATTTGTGGGGTAACCTTGTTTATTTGTCGAGACAATATCCTATTAGTAACATAAAATCAGTTGAAGTTGTCTATGGGCCTGCATCAACTATTTATGGAGCAAATGCTTACTTGGGAGTTGTTAGTGTGATAACAAAAAATGCAAACGATTTTTTCGTTGGTGATAAAAAGAATCATATTGTCGCTTCAAATGCTATGATAAGTCACGGAACATATAACACAACTACAGCTGACGTAACTACTGTGTTTAGAAGTAAAAACAAAGGTTTTTCAGCGATGTTTACAGCTAGATACTTTGAATCTGATGAACAAGATTTATCAAAATTTGAGGATTATGATTACAATATAGATGGAGTACCAACCCAAATAAGTGACACTCTTCAATATACTAACCCATCTGAATCTATTTATTTAGGAAGTAAAATTGAATCCCAAAACTTTACTATGGGATTTGGATATTGGTATAAAAAAGAAGGAATCGGTGGTTGGGCTGGGGAACAATTATTTGCTGCAGCCCCTTATTCTGTATGGAACCCCTACAATGCATTTATTTATGGGAAATATGAAAAACCTTTAGGAACTAAAGAAAAGTTATTCTTTTCAAATTTCACAAGGTATAGAATAAGTGGGCTGGATGATTCAACTCAGCTATGGAAAATTCCAGCTTTAGATGATATAACGGGAAATTATGTGCCAAGAAGTCCAACAATTTATGATTTACATTCAGCTCAATTAAGAAACGAAACTCAATTACTTTATAAAGCAAATAGTAGATTTTCAATAATATCTGGATTAGAATTTAGATTTAGCCAAATCCAAGGAGATTACGCAAGACCTTCTCAACCACTAAATTATAGAAAATACATATCACTAGATGCTGGTTTTTATTCCCAATCAGCATATCAAGTAATAGATGAAAAACTAAAATTTACTTTTGGAGGAAGATTAGATTACAATAAAGTTAGAAATAGTGATTCCGGTTATGGTTTAGTTTTTAACCCGAGACTAGCCCTTGTATACACTCCCGAAAATACTTTTGTTAAATTAATATATTCTGAGGCGTTCATGAGTCCAACTAATTTTCAAAGATTTGCTCTTACATCTACTAGAGAAACACCTGGTGGTAATTTAAAAACAGAAAAAGTTAAAAATTATGAATTTTCGTTTAGAAGAGATTTTATGGAAAAGAAACTTTTTGCTGAAATAGTACTTTATAATTCATTTTATTCTAATATTGTTAATGAGGTGCCCTTTGCAATTCCTTCTAATCCAAATGCTACACAATTTCAAAATACAGGAGAGAGAAATATATATGGTGCTCAGGCTAATATAAATTATAAGGATAAACAACTTCGTTTGTATCTTAATTACACTTTTACTAATCCAACAGATACTGATTCATCTGGAGAGGAATTAAGAATTGCTGATATTGCTTCACATCAATTAAATTTCGGTGGAAATTATAAATTCAATAATGGATTGAATATTAATTTAAGAACCAATTTTATGGGTGATAGAGTGGTTGGGCCAGGAACAACAGTTCCTGCTAATACAGCTACTTTTGAACCATACTATTTATTGAATGCGACCATAAGTTATAAATTATTTAAAGAAAAAATTAATATTCAGTATACGGTTAACAATATTTTAGACCATCAATATTATTCCCCTGGGATAAGGTCTACTACACAATCTTGGTACACAAAACAAATACCTCAATTTGGTAGAAATATGCATTTGCGGTTAAATTTCAACTTTTAAATTAATGTAATCTATAAAATTAAATACAATAATAGATATTGAATATATTCGTCAAAACAATCATGTTGATTTTACAATGCAAAATAATTTTCATTTAAAAAACTTGAATGATTATATCACAATTAAAAATTACTAAAAAAATGTCCTTCAATATAGGTTTAACCCTCTTATTTATAAACTATGATTGAGTATAAAAAAATTTTTTGTGAAAATGAGTTAAAAGAACTGATTCATTTAGGTGCTGAGATATCATGGGGTTTCACAGAATCAGAAGCTACCCTCCCATATCACACTTTAATGACAATACTTGAATCAGGAGGGGTTATTTTTGGCGCTTTTTTGGAAGGGAAAATAATAGGTTATTCAATATCTACAATTGCATTAAAAGAAGAGTACTCCCTCTACCTGTATATGTTGGGTGTATCCAAACACCATACATCAAAGGGAATTGGACAACAATTGTTTTTGAAAAATGAGCAATTTGCTATCGATAAAAAAATGAATTCAATTTACTGGTCATTTAATCCATTAGACCCTTCAGCGGCAAATTTGTACTTACATAAATTAAATGCTATCATTAAAAAGCCTATTTTTTATAATATGTACGGTATAGACGATAATGGTCTTCCTACGGATAGATTTTTAGCGGTTTTGGAAATTTCACCAAATATTAAAAAAAGTTCTATTAACAATTCATTTCCTGAAAATTTTCAAATTGACAGTTCTTTAATTAATAGTTCAACCCAATTTAATTTAAATAATCATAATAGTATAGCAATTGAATTCCCAATCAGTTTTAATAATATAGATATGAAGGAATTTATACTCAAGTTTAGAGTACTATTTGATAAATATTTAAAAAAATTTATAGTTGTTGATTTTGTGAGATTGAAAAATGAAAAAAAATGCTATTATATATTAAAAAAAACATAAAATCATGAAACTTAATTTTTTAAAAAAAGTTGATATTACGTATGATGAGTTTTCAAAAGTAGGGTTACTTATACTACAATCATTTTTTTTAGGGTTTTTTATATACTATTATTTTTCTGTGATTAATGGCTTATTTACAGCTACTTTTCCGATTCAAAAACTACCTTTAGCATACATTCATTCTGGTATTGTTGGATTTTTATTAACAAATATTTTTATAAAGCTTCAAAAGAAAATTAGGCTTTCTTATTTACAAATAGGTTTATATACTTTTATAATCATTTACATGGTCTCATATTTATGGTTATTTATTTATTACGAAAGTGATTTTCAGTTCTATACTTTTGAAAGTTTCAAACCTTTTATTATTTACATTGGTTTTATTCTTTTTTTCCCTATTTCGACTTTACTCATTTTAGGGATGGGTAATATGATGTTAAAATTACTCGATTTGAAACAAGGAAAACGTTTTTTCCCCTTAATCTCATCAGGGGAAGTATTGTCAAGCGCAGCAGCTTTTATATCTATACCTTTAATACTTCAAATTTTTTCAGAGGATGAAACTGATAGTGGTACTTTTTTTATTTTTTCCTTAGCTATCGTTTTCTTGTTTTCAGCTGCAATAGTCCAATTGTTTTTTAATGTTAAGTACAAAACATTAATGAATAAACAAGTGGAAAAAGATTCAAAAAACAACACACCCAGTTTTAAATCTATTATTAATAATAAATATTATTTAAATATTATTCTCTTAATATTTATATCAACAATTGTTTTTTATATTATAAATTTTACTTTTTTAAGGGAAATAAAAATTGAAAAAGAATCAAGTAATGAAATCATTCAATTTTTTGGATTTTTCTATTTTTCTTATAAACTATTGGAGTTTATTTTAAAAACTTTTTTTTCAGGGAAACTGCTTACTACATACGGGATTAAAGCAGGGCTGTTTATTTTACCTCTTATTATTTTTGTTTTTACACTATTATCAATTACTTCAATAGTGTTTAATCCTTCAATGATATTTTTAATGGTTATATTAAATATGCTTTTTTTATTAGTCCTTAAACGTGCTTTTGAAGATTCTGCAATTAAACTTTTATTTCAACCCATTGATTCTTCCTCAAAATTGATTTTACAGTCTATTGGTTTAGGAAATACCTCACAAATAGCTATTATAATTTCAGGATGCATTATTTATCTGATATCCAATATGTCTCAGGACAAAATGTTACTGTATATTTTAATGTCTGTGGTAGTTCTGATTAGCTTTTGGTTTGTTTCTATATCAAAGGTGATTAAATATTTAAATATTTATATTAAAGATTCTTTGAAAAAAATTGAGGTTAAATTTATTAATAAAACTATAGACCCTGTTGAAGGAATAAAAAGATACCTTAATAATGAATTAAAAATATCAAACTCTTATGTTGATAATAAAAGTTCTTTTTCTTTTTTAGACATAAATAATACCTTATTGACTGTTGAACAGTATCATCAGTTATATTTTAATGAAACATTTGAACAAACAGAATTAAAAAATTTATTTTTAGTGTATTCCAATAATTCCGAAATCTCTCTACAGCATAAAGGAATACTCTTAGGTTTATCTTCTCATAGTAAAACAAGTGATTTCATCATAGAACAATTAAGAGCTACTACAAGTTTTAAAGTAAGAGGGTTTATTTTTAATTATATTTCTAAAAATAAAATAGATCTAAATACACAGCAATTACAATCAATATCATTAATTATGAATGATATGTTTAATTATTATTGTTGTATTCTATTTTCAATTTTAGATATAAGCTACGATGAAAAAAACAATAAATTAGTTAAGTTACTTGAAAACGAGTTAAAATTTCTAGAGGGTGTTTTCTTTTTATATTTAGAAATTCTTTACTCAATTGACCAAATTAATATAATTAAACAAGGTTTAAAAAGTGACAAGACCCATGAAAATATTCTAGCCTTAGAGCTGTTAAACAGTTTTATAGATGATGAGTTTAAGTCCATTATTTTAACAATACTAGATAATTTATCTATTAAATCAAAAGTTAATAATTTAGCTATCTATTTTAATCATAAAAGATTAAAATTAAATCAAAGATTGAATTATATACTTAATTCTCCAGCGTATTGGTTTAATGATTTGATAAGAATAGAAGCAATTGAATTAATTCCAAATAATTATCAAATTAATAATAGTGCATTGCTCTCTCACGTTTATAATTCAAATGATTTAATCAGAAATAGCGCCTTACATAAACTAAAGCAAATAGATATTAATAAAAATTACGTAGATGAATATTCACTCCAAAATAATTCAAGATCTTTACTAATCGAGTTTGATTTAATCAAAGAGAAATTTAAGATTAATGATTTAGATGAAAATTTTAAATTTCAATTATTCTGTAAAGGTAGTTTGGTAAGAAAGCTTTCTTCAGAAGAATTAGAAATGTTAAATACTGAACGACATGTATTATTTCTTTTAAATGGAAATATAAAATTACCTTTTAAAAACTATGAAGCAGAAGACGTATTAAATTTAACAACTCAACATTTATTTGAAAAAAAAATGTTTAGTAGTGATGTTATCTACTTTAAAATATTACACAAAAACATTTTGCCTTTCATCATGAGTAGTCCAAGTTTAGCTGAACAAATAGTTTTTAACAAATAATTAGATATTCAAATCAAAAATTTTTCTATAAAATTTGTTCTGAGCTAAATCTAACTTTCATTAAATAGTATTTATATCTTATTACTTAAAATATTTATTTTTCAAAAGACTTACCATCTTTCGCAAGTTCTCTTCTAATTCCATTTAATATGTTTATTTTTGAAATTACTTGTTTAGATTTTTTAGATACCAACCAAGCGTACTGTATTACATTTTTAATGACACCACCACTAATTTCATATGATTGAGAAATTTCTTTTATGAATTCCGGAGGTAAATCAGAAATGTTTTTGAGTGCATTTATCCATAATTTTTCTCTATCATTTGCGTTTGGAATCGGGAAGTTAATAACTGATTGTATTCTTCTAGAAAAGGCCAAATCAATATTGGGCTTTAGATTTGTAGCTAAAATAATTAATCCATTGAAATTTTCAACTCTTTGAAGCAAGTATGCTGTTTGTTGATTAGCATGTTTATCCTTAGAGTCAGAAACACCTGTTCGTTTTGAGAATAATGATTCCGCCTCATCAAAAAACAAAATCCAATCTTTATTCTCAGCAATATCAAATATATTTGATAAGTTTTTTTCTGTTTCTCCAATATATTTTGAAACAACTTGTGACAAGTCAACACGATAAACTGGTTTATTGTTTTTTTTCCCAATCAATGAGGCTGTAAGTGTTTTACCTGTTCCAGGGGGGCCATAAAAAAGACATTTATAACCTTTGTTTATTTTCTTATTGAGGATTTTATTGTTCTCTATTTCAAATTTATTATCAATCCAGGTATTAACAATAGTTACTTCGTCAAAAGTGCTTTTGTTTAATATTAATTCATCCCATGATAATGGACTAGTAATTTCACTTGCAGGAAAATTACTAGTGTAAGTTGGTTTAAACTTAGTCCCTAATGTGAATAATTGAAAGTATTCCTCATTTAACCTAATAAAGTTTGATAAAAATGAATTATTAGAATTATCACTATATAAATCTAATATCTTTTCTTTTTTAAAAATATGATTATCTTCAAAAAAGCTATGAAGTAAAAATCGAGATTCAAAACTTTCACCGTAAAAAATAAAAGCTATAGTTTCAAGGGTAGGAACAAAAATCGATTTTGATTCATCAATTTTACCGCCAAATTCAGTAAATCTTTTATTTAGAACTTTATTTTTAATTAAAAACTTATCAAAAACTTGTGGTTTAAAATGTAAAGCTAAACAGGTAACAATAAATAATCTTTCTATTTCAATTAAGTTATTATTTAAAATAAATTCCGAATATTTGCTTTCACAAAAATTTAAATTAGGGGCATCAGGAGCTTCAAAAATTTTATTACTATCAAAGTAAGCCTCCAGTCTATTGCTTATAAACAAAACTAGCCATTTTATTTCCAAAGAGATAGCTATTGCATTATTTCTAATTTCTTTATTTACAGTCATAATTTTAAATTTTCCATTCTACAAGTAATCTACTATCCATGAACGAAGTTTGAATCATCATAATATTCCATGGAATTGTTTTTAAAAGTAAATCAAATGGCTTTGTTTCAACAGTAAGAGTGTAATTATTTTCAGTCTTTTTTATAACCCCTGCTCTTTGTAAAAAAGACTCTCTTAAACCTTTTACACTTGTATTGTTAAGCTTTTCCCAGTTTTTTGTAACAGCATTCAACAATTGATCTCCTATACTTTTCTCCATTTCATTTAATCTTAACGAAGTATCTACAAAAAAATCTGGAGAAACTCCACAAAGAATCTTATTTAAAATTAGATTACTTTCCTCAAATTTTTCGTCTCCAAAAACAATGTAATGTAACATTAACACTGCCTTTTGAAGACTATGATCATCTATGAATGTTTTTCCTTCTAATAACCCTAATTTACTACAAAGTGTAGATAAAAAAGGCCAAATAATAATCATCCCTGCATTAGTAATATAAATAGAGTCTTTTATATCTTCTGTGATTGAATTATCGGAAATAATATCAATAGAATTAATATCATAACTATTTATTGATCTTTTCAGAATGGATGATAATAAAGATTTTTGTATCATATTTAATGATGGCTGAATGTTTTGAATGTTTTGTGTCAACTCATCAGAATCTACATTTGGATGGGCTGAAACTTCCTCAAAAAGAAGAAAGATTATTTCAGAGGGGTCATTTATTATAATATTCTGTTTAGACCATATATTTAAAATCTTGAAAGTTAATTTGTAATCAGAATTTAGGTTTAAGTATTGCTGAATAGGTTTATAATTAATACTATTTAATATGGAATTAAAAATATTTACACAATCTAATAAATCAGGATGAATAAAGTTAATTAGCAGTGTAATGTCTTTATCTTTAAATAGTTTTAGTAAGGTTTTAATTTTACTTTCTTGTCTGGACCAACCATGAAGTTGTTTCTTTAAAATTAAATTAGATCTAAATTTTAATAAGGAGAGATATAATTTATCTGTTTGCAATACCTGGTTTAATCTATTTAAAGATTTAAATTCAACAAAATAACGCAGCTCCTTTATAAAATTATTAAAAGTTATTTGTTTTATGTCTGAATTCAAAATATCTGTATCTGTAGATAAGTTAGTTTTTTTAATAAATTTTAAAAATGAAAAAACTACTCCATTCGTATCACTTATTTTGCTATTGGAGACTAACTTTTGTCCTGTTTTTAAAATAGAGTTATAGTCAACTGGATTTAAATCTTTAATTTTATTAAACACGTAAATTAAGTTACTTAACTTTATTATTTTATGAGCTAGAATATTATTTATTATTAAATCATATATTTTAATATCATATTTATCTTGAGTTGATATTGATTTGATTCTTTTTTCAAATAAAAACCTCAATTCAATATTTTTTTCATTTAACCCATCAATAATTAAATCTTCTAAAATAGACTTTGAACTTATATTTATAAAATTTTTACTTACTTCTTTAATATTTGAAAACTCAAGTAAAAGAATTTTTAACTGATTTTTATTTTTACTTGAATAAGCTCTTAATAACTGAAAATAAATTGATGAATTGGTCGCATAAATATTTGTTAAGGTTCCGTTTAAGATATAAAAGCGAATTAACTCAACTTTTTGGTTTTCACTAATTTGTTTAGTAGGATCAGTAATTAATTTAAGGGAGGGGTAATTTAAGAGTAAATTGCTAATTATATTTGTTTTTTTATGGAGGTTATTTTTTTTAATAATTGGATAGATTTCATTAAAAACATAAATTAAACTTGGCTTTTCCCATAAATTATTTTTTATGATGTATTCAAAAATTAAGGTTGTTTCAAAATTAGAGTATTCACTAAATTTGTTAATTTTTTCAAAAAAATTAGCGATAGAGAATGATTTTTCTGATGATGCCTCTAATGTTTTTAGGACTTCTAGCTGAATACTGATGTTTTCATTTTTTAATTTTGAAATAATAATAGGAGCAATTTTGTTGTCTAATAAAAGCTCTTTGATGTATTTACTGTCTGAGTTTTTTATTTTTATTTTTATAAAACTAATTACATCATCAATTCCAAGCATTTTATAATCAGACCATGAAGGTATATTTTTATTAATAAGGAAGAAGTAAATGGTATTCTTTAAAAACTCATCATCTTTTATTTTCTTGTTTATTGGTTCAAAGTTATTTGAATCAAAATAATATATAATACCTTTAATAATTTCTTTTTCAAGAATTGTGTTTGCTAGAGATTTCAATCCAATTGCAGCAGTTTGTTTATAATTAATATTACGGTTTTTTGATAATGTTTCAATAAGATCCATTGTAAAAGCAGAAACATTAAATTGATTTTTATAATAAACAGTAAATACTAAAGTTTTTAAAATCTTAACTCTTATGAATATTTTGAACTCTGAAGTATTTAATGTTGAAAAAAATGTTTCTTTTTGAAGTTTCAGAAAATAGTTCTCAACTTGAATAAGAATGTTATTTTTGTTATCTATTAAGTCTTTTAAGCGATTTTTAACAGGATTTCTGAAACTATTCTGAGCGAATTCAAATAATACCTCATAATCACTAATGTAAAGGTTTAAGAATTCTAATAAATTTTCATCACTTTCTATAATGTCTTCAACATTATTATAAGCTTCAAAGTTTGAAAATTTAAGCTTTTTACGAATATAAATTTCCTTTTTTAAGTTTAAAAAATAATCAAAATCTTTATCACTCAAAGTATTTACATACTTAAGAGAAGGCATAGAATTATAGGAACTCATTTGATTTTGAATAATATCTTCTGAACTTTCTAAAAAGACACTATGAGCTTTATTATCTTTTTTCAGGAATGGTTTTTTTGATAAAATATTAGGGTTAATTTCTTTAATGGACTTATTAATTTGTTCTTTAACCTTTCGATAGGTTGTTGAGTCCATTGATTTGATTTGATCTAATAACTCAAGAAGAAATTCATTTTCTGTTAAATTCTTTTTTTTAGCAATTATTAATGCTTGGAATTTAAGTTTAGAGTAGAGTTCTATTCTCTTCTGGTATGGTAAATAAGACAATAGATTATTTAATATGATTACAAAATTATTATTATTTGATAAATCTGTCATTAGAGAATCATAATTCTTATCACTCAATTTTAATACAGCTATTTCAGACTTCAATAAATAATTATTTAATATCACTCGTTTTATTGAATTGTCATTAATTCTGTCTAATAATTCATAAAAATCATTTGTATCTCGGATTGTAGTTTTTAAAATGTTATTAAAAGCAAAAAAACTATCATTAATTTGGTTTAAAAATTCAATATCATAAACATCAAAATTAGTTTTATTTACAAGCCTTTTTAATAATTGTTTAGATAGTTTTGTTGTTTCTACATCTGTAACTATTGAAATACTATAAATTACCCTTTCATAAATAATAAATCTATCATTCATTGAATTTTTTTCAATTTCAAGTTTTAAAAGTTGTGAAAGTTGATTTTTATTTATTTTAGATTTAATTGAACCATTAAAGATTTGACTATATTCATTAATTAAATAAATAATTTTTTCTTTAATTAATGAGTCTTTGATTTCGATGTTTTTAAAATAATCAAAATTACTAATAGAGTCTTTCGAAGATAGTTTAATATTAAAATTATAAGATAGTAGTTCTAATTTATCTTTTATTTTTGCATCACTCATAAGAGTAATTAAAAATTGTTGATTCTTTTCAGAAATTTTCTGAAATATGATAGGGTTTTTGAGAAATAAAATATACTCAAAGAGTTCAATACTTCCTATATCTTGTATAGTTTTTGTTTTATAAAACTTAATTAAAATTGAAATAATTGAATGGTGAGTGTCTAGGTTATTTTCCTTACTATAAGCCTCTAAAATAGACACCAATATGTTCTTAGATCCAATATTTTTTTTCGATAATTTCTTGAAGATAAAGATGTCTGTTTCATAATCAGACCATGAATTATTTGCAACATTTTGATTTAAATAAAGAATATGCTTCTTAATTAAGTTAAATTGAGTTATTTGATATTTAGTGAGAAATCCAACAGGCTTATTTGATTTCTCAATCTCATTTATGAAAAAATTAGGCTCTGCAGTATTTTTTAAAATTATTTTTCTGTAACATAACTCTATTAATTCTTTAAACTCTCCTATATTTTTATATGAATTAGAAAAAAAATAAAATTCAATTAATATTTCATTATCACTAAAATTATATGTTTGGGAAACTGTTTTAACTAGAGACTTATAAAATAGATAATTTGTTGTTTTTTCGGAGTTTTTTAATTGTAATATTATACTAATAAAATCAAAATATGTGCCTGCTTTAATTTTTCCTTTTTGCTCTAATGACTTTAAAAAATGAAATGAGTTTGCTAAAAACTCACTTTTTGATGGGTCAAATAACAGTGAAATAAAATTGAAGAGATTATGAATATTAAGTAACCTAGAAATTCTAAAAAGTTTTAAAGGACTCAAATAAACATTTAATTGAGATAAAATAATTTTTAGAGATTCTCTATTATGGTTTAACAACCTACTTAGTATAATTGTTAAACTACTTGTATTTAGTGTACTAGAATTGATTTTAGGCCCATAAAGAATGTAGTTTTTTAAAAGCCCTATATCAGAAATATCTGAACTAAAAGGATTTTTATTAGAAAGAAATAAGTCTTCATTAAAATTTAATACTTCAGAGTAACTTCTATTGTCGTTGTTTTTTAACAGAAGTGATTTTGAAACCTTATTCCATTCTATATTTAAATCATGTATTGATTGTTTTAATATCGTAAAAAAAACAATATTATTCTCTTTATTGTTCTTCAGAAGTGCCTTAAATAATTTATAGTGTAAATCAGAGGTTATTTTCGAGAATGAAGCTTTATGCTCAAAATCTAATAAATTTTTGAAAAACAAGGTGCTATTTTGAAAATATGAGAATTGATTACCAAGATATTTTTTTAGTACTTTATTTTTATTTTTTGTGTTTAGGATATTTAAAAGTCGGTAAAAACTTACATTATCTTTAATTATTATTTGATATAATTCATCTTTTAAATCATTATTAAAAGAATTAACACTCAAATAATCATTCATTTTTTTGGCAGAACTTACCCACCAAGGTAAAAATCCATACTTAATGAAATAAGTAATTAAATATTCGTTAGATTTAGAGTTATTTTTGTTTAAATTTTTTATTTTATTTAACAATAAATTACAAATAGTTTTTGATAAAGAAATCTTGTTATTAAGATCAAATTCTCCAATATTAATAATTAAACTATCAATATAAATATTTTCATTTGGGTTAAAGTTATTATCAAAAAGTTTCTGAAAACTTTTAGTTAGGTTTTTATTTGAAAGCTCAGAAATGCCAGCGGATACATTTTCAAAATCAGTAGATTTATCTATTTCAACTTCAAATTTTAATTCTTTTATTGTGACGTTATTTGAAGTCATAGTTCTGATAACTCATTATTAATTGAATAAGCTGAAGAGACTCTTTTTCTAAGTTTTCGAGATTACCGGAAAGTCTATAGTTTAGCCATTTAAAATAAACGGCTTCAAAAGCTCCCATACTTTCAAAGTTTAAATAAAATACTTCAAAACTTAAGTGAGCAGGAATAAATTCTTTAATACAATTATTTATTAAAGCTTTAAATTCATTATTTTGAAAACGAACTGGCCAATCAGGAAAAATAAAATTAATATGGTTTGAATATTTAAAATTATTTGGAAACTTATTTAAATTATTATTTGTAGTTGAAATATCAGATATTTCAATTATATCTGTGTCGGAGTCTTTTTTAGAATTAAAAAAACTTATTATCCGTTCCTTTTCTTTTTCAGCAACAGCTACAGAATTAAATTGTGTTTCAGTTTTCAATATTGGATTATTAAAAAGATCATAAATAACAACAATATTCTTTCCAGTTTTAGCATCTTTTTCTATAGAGAAATTTTCAGCTTTAATTACAATATGCCAAAGATCATCTCTTAAATCTCTGAGTTCGTTGAACTCTGCATTGTAATAACTTATTAATTTTTTTTGCTTGTCATCCGTATAGATTATAAGTTCATACTTAATTTCTACAAGTGGTCTTAGTAAAATATTTTCTACCAGAAAAAAAGATTCACATTGCTTATTAAAAGTACTAAATTTGGTTAATATTCTAAAAAGTGCTTCCTCACATTCTTTGATTGACTTAGAATGATAAATTTTTGAGGGTGTGGTTTGTTTAGGACTATTATAAAGAATATTATAATTAGATTTAGTTTTTACAATTTGATAATTCTTCTTTTTATGAGCGTATAAAAAAAGGGACTTTAAAGTACTATAATCTGAACAAAAAAAGTTGGCTTCCTCTAATGTTTTGTCAGATTCTTTTGATGAAAGAACAGTTATTGAGGGACCATTAACAATTTTTATAGTTTTAGGTTTCCAATCTTGTTCGATTTTATTAATTTCAGAATTATCTAATAAAAGCTCAATTGTAGATTTAACAGAAGTGTTTTCGATTCCTAGGATAAGGCACAATCGATGTCTTAAACCAGAAATATTATCTTTTAAATCATGTTTTTTCTTAAAGTTAAACCCCTTAATTCTATTTCTTCCTAATTTAACAATAGATCTAGAATAATTTAATTTTAATGATAATGATTTTAATTCTATATCATGATTAGACAAATAATCATAAATAGATTTATTAAGTTTAGTAATTAGTGAAGTCTCATAAGTTTCACCAAATCGAGAAAGAAGGTGGTCTACAATACTATTTTTTCTAAAAATGAGAGTTTTATCAGACTCTGTGATTGAATTTAAAAAACTTAAAAAAGAGGAATTGTCCTTCCCTATTACTTTTTGTAATTCAGTAATACTGGTTGGCACTTGATTAAAAAATGTATTAATCTGGTCTTTTTCAACCTTTATTGAAAACAAATTTCTAACATTTACAAGTTGACTTAAGTAATTTGCCATTATTTGTTCTATTAACAATAAATAACCTTTTAATTGATTTACTTGACTTTTTCTTTCTGAGCTTGAAGAACTACTAATTTCAAATTCTTTAAGTCCATAAATTGATGGGAGTTCGTTTTGAATAGAATAATAATGTTCAATTTCTTTTTTTGAAAATCGACTAGTTTTAATCAGTTTATTAGATTTATAGGGCTTCGAATAGGTGTTTTTGTCATTCAATGCAATTGAATCATATAGTTGTGTAAGAATTGTAGTATCTATCTCATATGAGGTCTCATTTCTATTAAAATTAAGTTTTTCATTTGAATTGTAATAATCTTTCTCTAATGAAGGGTAGTAATCTTGATCAAATGAAATAATGTCATTAAACATCTTTATTCCATTTTTATAAACGACTAAATCATTGATGCTAATAACACCCTCAATACCTTGAATTATTTCTTTTATTTCGGATTGATATATCTCATTTGTTTTTCTCTTTAATTCAAGCTCTTTAATATATTTATTTTTTTGAACCGGTCCCGAAAAGACATTTTCTAAGGTTTCAGAATTTAAAATTTCATCAAAGTCATAAAATTTTAATTCTTTATTTAGTTTGGATTCAATTTCATGATAAACTTTTGCTAAAACACTCTCTCCTAGAACAAAGGAATTAATTGTTATTTCTCCAGACAATGAAATAATATCTTTTTTTAAAATAATAATAGGATTGAAATCAGTTCCTAAAGATCTATTATCCATAAGAATATTTTCAATATTATTTATACTAGTTTTAATTTGAGATTCATTCAAATCATCTTTTAATTGAATTAAAACATCAAAAATTCCTTGTGTTCCAAGAACATCGTCTTTTACTGGATTAACCCAAGCATTCTTTACAGTATTCTCTTGATCTATTATTATTTTTCGATAATCATATGGTGTAGAAGGGGAAGATGGAAAAATTTTTTCAGGTGGTATTAATAAATTATTATTTTCTAAATCAAAATTATCAGAATAAGCTAAAAGAATATCTTCAATTGGAAAATTTGATTTATAACTCAAATCTGTAAGAGCATAGCAAATTTGTTCAAGAAAAGTAATCCCTGGATCGTGATAATTAAAATCAGTCCATTGGTTCCCAGAAAACTTTTGAATTAACTCAATACCTTGTTGAAGGAGTAAATCATAATCTAAGCCCTTGCTACTATACTTATCTTTGTAAATAAATTTTGGTTCAATCATAATAGAGATTAATCGCCTAGTAAATTTAAAACATTAAATTTTATTTGATAAGACTCTTTAGTTTCTGAACAAATACCATAACTTTTTAAAGTCCTAACTTGTAATCCATAACTATTCATTTCTCCAAACCACCTGAAAGAAAGCCTATGAAAATACTTTTCATAATATGCAGTTGTGGTTTTGATTTTATGCTTTGATCTTCTTCCACCGAAAGTAGAAAGGGCTATAACATGAGAAACAGAATAACAACCTGATCCTAATTTCCCTGTAGCTTTGGCAGTTATTTCAAAGCCGTTAATCCCATCTAAATCAGTTAGAATGGAGTGCCAATTACCATCGGCAGGTACACTACCTGTTTTAAAGAGACCTATCTTTGATTTTACCCCTAGCGTTCCATTGACCTCAAGATTATAATTAGGATTATTAGTATTAATACCTACATTACCTTCTTTATTAAACTTGATAATAGTAGAGTTATCATGATTATTTATAGATAGCCCTTCTGAATCATTATTATCAAGGTTAAATGAATAATTTGCGTATTCTTGAGTGATTCTTTTGAAAAAAGAAAGTAGTTTCGAATCTTTCTTTAAAGGGCTTAATTTTAGACCATGATCGGATGTTTTAGAAATACCGTCATCAACAGAATTTATAGACGAATCTATAAGATCATTAAAATGTTTTTCAGTAGCAAACCCTCCCTTTTTAAAATAATTTTTTAATGTTTGTCTATTAATTAGTGCCATTATTTAAAATTTAAGTTTAAAATTAAACTTTGAATCCGAAGATGTAGATTTAATTTCTAAGTTAATGTTATTATCAGATTTAGAACTTATATCAGAGTTTATTAAGAATGATTCTTGAATTCCTAGCTCTCTGAAGTCAATTGGTTCGGGCGCATGATACTCATTTTTTTGTAAAATTTCTATAATATGATTTTTTCTAGGTATAAAAAGAGACCAAGGAACACCAGGCTCTATAAATTCACTATTCATATTTGTTTTAGCAGAATCAAAGGCAACTTGTTCTCCGTTTTCTAATTTTTTTACATAAATTATTGAAATTCCTGTAATAAAAGAAACATATGGCCTAGTATTTAAAAAATTTATAATATCTAGTTTCTTAATTTTTAAACCTATCCTGTTTTTACTAGAGGGGTTATATAACCATGAACAAATAAAATTAAAAAAGTCAACTTGTAGTTTTTGAATTCCCTTACCGTTTGGAATATTATTAAATGAAACTTTACATTTAATCCATAAATCTTCAAAAACTGGATTAATAATCTCAAATTTTGAAAATGGTGAAGTAAATTTTTCTAAGTAATCTTTTATTTCATTTTTTTCTGCGGAACTTATTTTAATATTGTCTATATTTTGATGAACTTCAATCTTTTTTATACATAATAGACGAAGTTGGGAATTATTTTTATCTACCGAATAACATTTAACATGAGATAGCCAACTAAATTTTGCTAATACAAATTTTTCAACATCCCACTTTGTAACAGGCCTATTTTTGTGCCTTAATAATTCACTAGAACGAATGTAGTAGTCAATATCTGATTCTTTATCCAAACCTTTGAAAGAACCTAACTTTTGCTGCATTGCAATTACACCTTCGATTGGAATTATAAACCCTTCGACAGATTCTGGCGGAATAGTAGTACTTATCCTAGAAGCCGATTTATCTAATAATTCAGTAGCTGAAACAGAATTTGTATTAATAGAACGGATTAAACTAAATTGATTTGATTTATTCTTAGAACAGGCTTTTATATAAATTTTATTCTGGTTAAAAACTTGATTTTTATCTGAAATATCCGTTGGGATTTTTAAAGATAAAACACCGGTTTTCATTAAGTTTTGTGTTTGATCTTGTAAAAGATCTTCTTTTTTGAATAGCTTCCAACCATCTGTACTTGAATAATACCAATCGATTTGACGACTAAATTCATAATTTTGATTTTCACTTTTTAGGATTTCAAAGAGAAGATTAAGTTGAAAAGGTGGCTTAAATGAATTAAATCCTAAAATTAGCTCCCCTTCATATTTAAAACTTTCAACTAATGTGCTTTTATTTACAAATTCTTTTGAAAATGTTTTTTCTAATCCGAAAGGTGAAATTAAATAAAATGAATTTTCTTGATTAAAGTCATTTTGAGAAAATAAAAGTTGATTGAAAAACATAGAACTATGTGCTTCATAATTAATATACAAATCAGAAATCATTGGGGAAAAAGGTTCATTTGGATTTTGGAGTATTAATGAAAAATCTTTTTTTGGTTTTTGAGAAAGAGCTTTTTGGCTAGCTCTATTCAAAACCTTGTCAAAAATATCAAAACCGAAACCAAATGATGGCTCGACTAACTCAAATTTCAAATAACCAGTTTCCAAATCATTGGAATATTCAAATAAATCTGTTAATCTTAATTTATAATTAGGTTTGATATTAAGCTTATCAACATTTATTTTATCTATATTTAGAGATGTAGCTATCTCACCTTTTTCATTTTCTTCAAATAAATTATATGTTAAAACCGTTTCCTTTGGCTTGGAATAATTAAAATTTGATAAAGCAGAAACTTGAACCTTAAAACTATCGTTTTTGATATTCAATTCATATTCTTTGTAAAACTCTTTAAACGAGTTATTTAGTGTGTTTAAATTTGTGTAGTTCCAATTGACAGAAAGATCACTAATTCTTTTATTGAATAGTTCATCAGATCCTATAATTAAGTTTGATCCTTTTTTTGGGGTAGCACCAAATAATTCAAATTCTGATTTAATATCAACCTCCTCATTATTTACATAACAATTGAATTTTTTTAGATTTTTTACTTTTACTTTTAGATCAATTTTTGAAACCTGCATATTATTTAAAAAAGAATAGGGGTTGTAGAAGCATTCCTGATTGATTTTAAATCTTAATATAGGTAAGTCTGATTTTAATTGTAAATTGTGAATGGAAGAATCAAAAGATACAATATCAGGAAAAGTTTTATCCAAATTAAAAGAAACTCTAATAATCCCTGTTGACCAGTCAGATGGACTTAAAACCTTGTAGAAGGGAATGTTAACCCAACCCTGATCTGAAGTATATTCAATCACAAAAGCGTTTGAAAATATCTCATTAAAAACAGCATCCTCACTGGAGTCTTTATTTTGAGAAATATCAATAATTAAATCTGATAAATTTTTAATTGAATCTATTGTAAATTGAAAATCTATGTCAATCGTTCTATCGCTTTTAGAAAGAGATAAAACTGGTGATAATATCATAAAACCAATATCAGATTTATTCATATTCATCTCCTCTTCACTAAGAAATAATTGCTCTTCACCTAGTGTGGAAAAAGATGTTTTGTCATTATTAAATTCTAAAACTTCATCAATATTAGACGCGTGAGTCTTAGAATATAAGCCAGATATTAAGTTAAACCTTGAATGATGGTCATAAATTTTATTTTCACTCAAGAAAAAAGTGCTGATGTGATTTAGTTTAACATTATTTAATTCAATCTCATCATCAATAACAAAAATAATATCTTCCCCATTTTCAGCTTGTCCAGCTTTAAGAGCAGTGTTTTTGAGTATTGATAAAGCATCTATATTTTCATCAATTTCAAGTGAAATAAAAATTTTACTAGGTGATGCTGGAAGGTGTTTTAATTTTAAAATTTTTTTAAAATATAAGTCTAAATGTTTCTTTGTTATTTTATTTAAATCCTCATAGGAATGCTTTAAAAGTTCTAAAAAAGTAAATATTAATCCTATGTGAGCTTTGTGATTATCATTTTCATACAAAGATTTTGTAAATATTTTTTTACTTTTTATGATAAGATTATATATTATTTCATAGGTAGGATTGAAAATAAGAGTTATTTTTTTGAATGCATAATTGAGTTCGTCTTCAGTAAATTCTGTATTTTCAGTATTTATTTCAAAAAATGAGTTTTCTAAATTCCATATTGAGTTAAATAACTCTAACTTTTCATTCAAGGAATTACTAATAAAGTTTTTTTCTAAGAAACTTTTAGAAATAATTAAAAATTCTTTTAGAAGTGGTGACAACTTCTTTTGAATAGCTATTTCTAATTCTAATTCAATTAATGAACTCTCCTGAGATAAATTATTTTTAAGCGCTTCAAGGTACCACTCATTAATTTGCTCAAAAAGAGATAAAGCTGAGTTGTAAAATTCGTTAAAAATTTCCTTTTTTATTTCTAGTGATAATGTTTCATCATACCTTCTTATAAGTTCTAATCTATTAATTGTATAGCTAGATATATCAAATTTTGAAATTTCGGCGATTAAAAATGTTTCATCTGATTTTAATAACTCATACCAACTACCATCAACCTTGTTTTTATTATTATAAAAGTTTATTTTTTTAGAATACTCCTTGATTAAAATGATAAAATCTAAGATTTCTCGATCATCAACTTTAAAGTTGTTTGGGTTCAGAATATTTGTATAATTTTTATTCAACTTTATTATTTTATTTCAGTTCCTTCATTCATATAAAATGGGAATACTATATTATCTCTCACATTAGTAGAATGAATTTCATATATAATTTCAATATGTATTAGCCCATTAATGTCCTCAGATTTTGAGGCATTTACATTATGAACAATAATTCTTGGCTCATACTTTCTAATGCTTTTCTTTAATTCAAACGCGAGTCTTTCAATAATGTCTAAATCTGATCTTTCAAACATATATTCATGAACAACACATCCATAATCTGATCGCATTAGTCGTTCACCAAATTTGGTATTTATAAATATATAAAGACTTTGCCTAATATCCTCCTCTTTTGTTACCATTTCAACATCAGCATTTTCTTTGTTAAATGTTGGTGGAAACCCCCATCCCCTTCCTAAAAAAGATTTTTCTTGTTCCATTTACTTGTATTTAATTAATCCCAACGCTACCTCCCTTTATTGTTACTTTACCAGACGCCGTAAAGTTTGCTTTACTGCCGCCTTTAGCTGTTAAACTTGTTTTTGCAACAACATTAACTTTATTTCCAGAAACTTTGGCACCTGTCCCTGATTTTCCTTCTACAGTAACACCCTTTGAACCTGTAATTGTAACAGTTTTTTCAGATGAAATTTTGATGTTCTTTTTACTAGTTAAAGCGATACCAGAATCTGACATTTTCAAAACATTTTTGTTTTGATCAGTAATGGTAATATCCTTTGTTTTTTCGTTAATTATAATGCTGTTTTTTTTGGGAGTACTTATAGTTATCTTTTTGTCTTTATCATCGAACTCTAATGTTAGTTTATTTTTTGTTACGAAAGCCTTTAGAGAATTATCTTTATTAATTTTTGTGTAAGGAGTATTTGTTTTTGTGTATAGTCCTCCTAAAATAACTGGTTGCCTGGGATCATTAGCTATGAAAGATACGATTACTTGAGAACCCACTTCAGGTATAAAAAATGATCCAGCTTTAGACGAGGTATAAAAATGAGAAAGCTTTGCCCATATTCCATTACCAGTGCTTTTAAGTGCTGGAATTAAAACTTGGATACGATCTTGACTCAGTGGATCTTGATCAATTTTCTTCACAGTACCTATTTGCAGTCCGTTTATCGGCTTTATAAAATTTGTCTTATCAATGACATTCAAATCAAAAAAACTTTTCTTTAATCCAAATTCAATTGAAGTTGTAAAAAGACCACTTTCAATTTGATGAGAAATAGCAGTTATATATATATTTCCATCAAAATATTTACCAAATCCATTTAATTTGACCACTGAGCCTAAATCAATGTTTGTGACTCCTTTGAATTTTGCTCTTCCAATAATTCTAGTTAATCTAGAGCTTTGTAAAATAGAATTTGAGATTGCTTTCAATTCGGAAACTTCTGTTGTTTGTGGTATATTAATGTTAACTGAGGAGGGGCTTGTTGATGTACTTATCTTCTTCCCTGTCAAACTATTGTTAACCGTTAATGATGGTTCTGCTGCTTTATTTTGATTTTTTTTATTGGTAAAATAATCCCAAGAGTCAAGAGTCAGAGTATTTAATTGTGAGCTTGAGTCTATCTTAGCATCAAAGTTTATAGTAGAAAGTCCATTTGTGATTGTTAGATCTGGCTGAGAAACGGATTTCTTTGGTTCAGAAATTTTAATTTCATTATCAGAGTTAAGCACAACTAAACCATTAACCTCACACCTGCTTATTATAAAATCCCAATCACTTGAATTATATTTGGGTAAAAAAGGATGAATTACGCTTGTAGGGCTAATTGTAGATTTTAATCCAGGTACTTTCCCTATAAGGGTTGAAAAGATTTGGCTATCTTTTTTTTTTTCATAAATGTCTGAAGTATAGCTATTTGTAAGTTTAATCGCTACGTCAACACATTCTAAAACCAACAAACTTCTCCATGGTTTTGAGGCAAATCCATCTTTAAGTGAAATTCCTAATTTTTCTATAATACCTTTAAAAACTACTTCATTGTCCTGTTCATATCCAAAACGCAACTCTACAGCTTTTCCAGGATTAAAATTACTATTTTCGCTTTCTTCAAAAGTATTTAAGTAAGCATCACCTCCCGAAAGATATACTCTTGCTCTACTAATTTTATTAATAAGCTTATCAACATTTAATTTTATTAATTTATAATCAGAGGAGATTGATTTTCCAGCTATAAATACATCAAATGATATTGGTTTATCTATAGTGTCTTTTGGTTTATTTCCTATTGATGATGGCATGAAGTTACTTTATTGGAGGAACCTCAAGTTGAGATCCATGTTTTAAGTTACGTAATGAACTTAAATTATTAAATTCGGCTAATTTTATATAATATTTTTTATTGTCATAATATTCTTCACTCAATTTTACAATATTATCTCCATCCTTAACTATAGGCATTTTAGTAATATCTGGACTTTGAAATAGACTATTATCACCTCCTCCAAGATCTTGAATTTGCATATTTACTGTTGCTCTAAGAGGTACACCATATGAGTCAAAAAAAGTATATACATAACTAAAGGTTTTTACAATCCCATAAATAGAAACACTCCCTTTCCCCCAAACTATCCTAACAAATGGTGGTCTGTGTGTTGATGCCACTGGCTCTACAGTAATTTCCTCAAGAGTTTTTATAGAGTTTACAATATCACCTCCTGAGCTTGAGTAGCCTTTTACATCGGGATCATTAGGAACAACTCCAGTATTATCTATAGTAAATGAAAGGTCTAACTCACGTTGAAGTGAAATAGGTGCCTTACTTGAAATAATAGACCCATTAGCCTCAACATCTTCAGTTTTTTTACCTTCTTTTTGACCAACTGTAAACTTTAAGTCAGAAGGATTTAATTGAAGTTTATATTCTCCTATTTTAGCAGTAGAATTAGAAGAACTTCCTTCTTTATAGCCAGTAATTGTAATAGAATTTGCCATTTTAATATCTTAATTTTGATTCTAATTCATTTAAAATAGCAATAACGCATTCATCAACTAATTGTCTTTTTTCACTCTCTTTCAAAATATTTCCCATATTCTTTTCAGAAATTTTTGATTCTATTACATTATTTAAATCATCTTCATTTGAAGTTGAACTTCCTTTTGATTTACCTTGAATAATTAACTCCCTTATTTCTATAGCCATATTATATAATTGAATTGTTTTTATTGTTTACTAAAGTAAGAGTATGCCATAGTTAATGTTTCTATAGCAAGTTCAGATTTATCGGCATTAAAAGCACCAATTTCAACCTCTTTAGGATAACAATCATAAAATGTCCAAGTCATTAAAATATCATCTCTATTGCCTCCTAAAAGCATAACATTGATTGTTCTTGTTTGAACTCTATATGAACCTTTGTCTTTAATTAAAAAAGAATGACACCAATCTCCGAAATTTGAGGTTCTGGTAGTTAATCCTCTTGTAAGAACTAAATCAGGATAGGTTGTTGCTGTTGGCAACTTATATTGTCTATTATTAACCCCAGAATTGACAACAACTGATTCACCTGCAGTTGCTTTAATACCTGTTATAGATTGAAAAAAAGAATCTGAATCTGAGCCATAGCCAGAAGAACCAGCAGATGATAAGGTTGAAGTAACCTTAAAATTAAATCCTAATGCAGGATAATCTTTTTTTCTTAAATCGTAACCACTAACACCTTTTAAATCTGATTGAACATATTCACTAACTGTTTGACCTCTTTTTGATCTATACGTTAATTTTCCTTTACTAGTAGCAAATTTTCTTTCAACTTTTAAAGACTTAAACTTTCCCTTACTTGAAACTAGTTTTCTTTCAACTTTTAAAGACTTAAACTTTCCCTTACTTGAAACTAGTTTTCTTTTAATGTTTAAAGAGCTAAAGTTTCTTTTAATTGGGTTACCGCCCTTTAACTTATTAAAATACTTAAACCTTTTTTGATATTGACGAACAGTTAAGCCTTGTGAGGACCTGTACTGTAGCCTTCTGCCATAATTTTTGTACCTATTACCTGACATGCCAATTTTATAATTTTTATACCTCTAAAAAAAATTTGCTCATATAAAAACGAATGTTGTTTAAACTATAATACTATGCTCAAGATAATAATTTTGAAGTAATAACTTCAATCTTACTTAAATAAAAAAATAGGCTTAAACTAATTTATATGTGTTAAGCCTATTTTTAATAATATAGTTTGAGTTATGTCAATTTTTATTTAACACAAAAAATTATATTGATTGAACCATACCTTCATGAGCAAAAACAATAGTTTCAATCCCTGCTTCTGAAGATTGAGAATTCATATCAGTTGGTGTTACTTTTTGAGGAAAGGCGTTAGATAACGTCCAAGTCATTCTTTCGGTTGCAGTTTCATCAAGAAGTCTAATTACCACAGTTAATCTAGCATAGGTGTTTAAACTAATCTGAGAAATCCAATCAAAGAACTGGTTATCATCTGCAAAAACACCTTTTTTGAGTGTAACATCTCCAAACTTCATTAAACCAGGCATTTTAATTGTTCCATGATTAGGACTATTACCATGACGATATTCTATTACTTCAGTTTCAACATCAAGACCACTAACCTCTTGAAAAGGTAAATCTTGAAAGTCTCCGATATCAACAGAGAAGTAAAACTTTGGCATTGGCCAAAACTGATCTTGTGCATCTCCTGTGCCTGCTACTGGTAGAGCCATATATTATTGTTTTTAAGTTAATTAATTAATTTTTAAGATTTTTGCTGTTGTTGTTCAAAGGTTATTACAATAAATTCAGCTGGTCTGGTAATTGCAACTTTTATTGTCATTTTAAGAACACCGTCTAGTATATCATTTGCTGTCATTGTAGTTCCTAAACCAATGGAAACATCGAACGCATCTTCAGGTGAATTTCCTGCCAAAAGTCCCGATTGCCACTGATTGTTTAAAAAATTTGTGACAGTTGCTTTAAGTGTTGACCATGTTGTAGAATTGTTAGGAGCAAACACAAATGCTTCTGAAGCAAATTTAATACTTTGCTCTAAAAAAGTCATTGTTCTTCTAACACTAATGTATCTGTAATCTTTAGAATTTCCATCTAAAGTTCTAGCTCCCCAAACAAGAACACCTTT
>Ga0228620_1000292_pt1 | contig 30206 bp, 30 predicted proteins | sample 23DmetaG_FD_186030 | JGI IMG/M metagenome (GOLD analysis project Ga0228620, IMG submission 186030) | Seawater microbial communities from Monterey Bay, California, United States - 23D | ecosystem: Environmental > Aquatic > Marine > Coastal | place: USA: California | collected 2016-10-06 | reverse complement strand
TGATATGAAAGGATTTGTAGCTTGTTGCCTAGCCGTATTACCTAAGATGGTCGCTGCCAATCTAGAAACTCCAATATACTTTGCTTTCTCTTATGATGAAGAAATAGGATGCCTTGCTGGACCAGATTTGGTAAGTGCTATCAATGCAAATTATTACGAAAAACCAAAGTACGCGATTATCGGAGAGCCCACAATGCTTCAACCAATGATAGGACAGAAAGGAATCTGTGTACTCGAGACTCATGTCAATGGATCAGCAGGTCATAGTAGTCGCATTCTGCAAGAAGTAAGCGCCATACATGAATCAGCTAGATTAGTTCTTTGGCTAGAAGATAAAATGAAGCAACTAGTGAATGCTGGTCGTATAGATACTAGATTTCAGCCTCCTCACTCTTCCCTACATATCGGACAAATACAAGGTGGTATCGCACCTAATATCATTGCAGATCAAGCATCTTTCTTTTGGGATGTAAGGACTATCCCTATGGATCAAGCAGTGGATATCATAGCCGAATTTGATACTTACTGTCAATTTAAAGAAACGACATTAAGAAAGATATATCCTGACTTCAGAATCATAACAAAACAACATCATCCACCAGTACCACCATTGGATACTAACGAACATGACAATATAGTAGCATTCACTCTAAGCCTTGTAGAGAATGATAGCTGGGGTACTGTATCTTACGCAGCAGAGGCAGGACAGTTTGCAGAAGGCGGATTCCAATCTATCATATGTGGACCTGGGTCTATCGCTCAAGCCCATCGAGCAAATGAATTTATCGAAATAGATCAGATGACCAAAGGAATACAAATGATCGAAAAATTAGTTCACAAACTATCCGTAAAATAAATCATGAAAAGAAACATACTACTCCTTTGCATAATCAGCATGCTAGGTCTATTGATATTTACCAATGTAGATCATATACTTTGGCTCACAGAATATTCTAAAACAGGAATTAATTGGACAGAAGAACTCTTTCCACTTCTAATAAATAATATTATTTGGCTGTCGATTATTCCTCTTTTTTTAATATGGAAAACTCAAAAAGAATTATCAAAAAGTATATTCATACTTTTGATAGCAACTGTATTAGTTCAAGTAGCTACTACCGTATTTGCACAAATTACTAATGATCCATGAGAAGCGGGTTTACCATTTGTAATCATTACTATTCCATTATCTATTATCCTCTTAATCTTTGTCGTCAAAGAATTAAGATCAAAAACATAAATTTTATTGTTTCTCGAGGCTTCTAATAATAAAAATAGGTACTATTTTTTAAAAGAAATAAATTGTTTAACTTTTTGAATCAATGTTAACCATAAAGGCGAATTATCGATATATAACTCCGGATAAACTTTTCTCTCAGGACCAAAACTCTTATAAAATTCTTTGACCCCTTTAATATCTGATCCTTCAAAATCAAAAATGATATTTCTATTCGCATTTTGCTCAATAAGGTGATCCAAAATTAGATGCATCGCAAAATGCTGCCTACCGGAACTGTTAGAGGCCCCAAACAAATTGATCATTCGGTTTTGATATTGCAGCACTAACAATACTCCATCAATCTCATTCTCGCTACTAGCAGTATAAATATGGCCAAATCCAGAAATCAATAAATAATCAAAAAGTCTTCTAGCTTTAAAAAACTGATCCTCATTCAATCCAACTATTGACTGCAATTCATTTTGATAATAATCTACTAACATATCAACATCAGTTGATTCTATAACCTCATAATAATCTTTACTCTTTCTTATCCTTTTTCGAAGAGATTTAGAAAAATTTGAAAAAATAAACTCATAGTCTCGATTAAGATCTAACACGTAATTTGATCTTTGTCTTACTACTACTTCATTAAGATTACTTATTCTGTTACATTCATTCCCTTTTAGAAATAACATTGCAAAATCTCTAGGAATAGCATCTAAAAATTCTGATAGCAACTCTATACTATTATCTTCAGAAATCAATCCAAGTTGTTGAGTAAAGGGTGGCTGCAAATACATCTTTAAACCCATCTTCATTTCAAAAGGCAAGGGAAATATCGATACATAATCTCCTTTCACTAAGGCACTCCAATTGCTATCTGTAACAAGATCTAGATAGCTGCTCAAGGCATATGGCAAACCATCACTGCTAAGAGCTACTCTAGTATCCCACTTGTTAACATCTATCTCATTTCTATGCAGTAATTTAATTTCCACCTATGCTTTCGCTTTATCACAAAACTAGAGTATTCTTAATACTTCCGAAAGCAATTGAATAATTTCTCGATCTCCCCAACTCTTCCCCATCTACTTTTACATATATGGTAATAGTAATTTTTTTAATGACTTTCGTTTGCACAATCGTAGCTGTCGTTGTGATTAGACATATAGCTGTAATTATATAATTTAAAATCAGATTTACTCTTTTTATAAACCGATTTATTAGCACTAAAAAAAGGGAATCCGTCTCCAGTTTCCCTTTTTTATCTGATCAGTCAAGCTCTAAAATAGAGCCATATTTTACTTTCTGTTGAGTCGTAAATCTTTTGTCAAATTTCTATCTCCTCTTTTGTATTTGATAGTGACAACATCACCTGGCTCATAAGTTGCTATGGCAGTATTCAACTCTTCGAGGGTTGTAACAAGTTGACTATTTACCGCAGTGATAACATCTCCAGCTTTGAGCTTAGACGCTCTAGCTGTAGAATTCTCAGAAAAACCTAAAATCACGAGACCACCATCTACAGCACTTACTCTTACTCCTATGTCACTTTTACCAATTAAAGTTCCTTTGCTATCTGTCATCACTTCGTTACTGCTACTCAAAGTAACTTTACCGTTAGTTCTAGACATATTGACCTTACGAGCTTCGCTTGAACTCATAGGAGTAGTCTGAGCCATCAGACTAGTGACAAACATTAGGCAAATACATGTTATAATATGTTTCATAGTATTCTTTCTTTTTAAAATTTTCTTAGTAATAGCTCCAAATCTAAATATTATCACCAATAATACATAATGCTATCTTGTATTTTTGGACAAGATTATGCTTACCTCTCAACTGAAATTATACAGCTTCTATAATCATAGAATATTTCTGAGAATTTCTCCGTGATCTCCATTCTTATACTTATCCAGCATTGGAAACAACATGAAAAGATAAGTACTATAAATATGCGATACTTAAATCCACTTTACATAATGATACTTGGTATTGGTATCTACCTTAATCCTGATGGGAGATGCCCTAGATGAATTTATCAAGTCTCCTCTGCATTCCCATTGCAGCACCAATAATCCCGGCATTATTTAACAATTTAGCAGGTACTACTTCTAACTCAGTACTAAGATATTGTTCATACTTGACAAACTTCTTACACACACCTCCACTGATTATTATCTTATTAGGAGAGAATAATACCTCTAAATGTTTAAGATAATCATTGAGATATCCTCCCCATACTTTCCAACTCAAATCCAACTCTTCTCGCACTCTGTTAGTTGCATAATCTTCAGCGATACCGTCTCTCATCTTTAACATTCCTAACTCAGTATTAGGGACCAAGACTCCATCAACAAATGTCGCAGATCCTATACCTGTACCGAGTGTAATGAGTATGCATACACCAAACACACCTTTAACCTCACCAAACGATAACTCGGCTAGTCCCGCGGCGTCCGCATCGTTGAGTAATGATACATCTGCTTCAGCTATTTCTGAAAATGATCTTTCCACTGGAAATCCAATCCAACTCTTATCTATATTGGTAGCAGACATAGTTACTCCCTCCCTCACCACTGCTGGACATCCTAATCCTATTGGCTTACCTTCCCACTCCAAATCCTTAACGATCTTCATTGCTATATTAATCGCATTTATGGGAGTAACATTCTTTGGCGTTGGGTATTTGATTCTGTCAGAGAGAAGTATACCCTTGTCAGTATCTACTATAGCACCTTTAATTCCCGTTCCTCCTATATCTATACCAAGCATTCTCGCCGCCATATACTTACTTTATCACTCTAACACTTTTTATTTTCACATCTTCTAAAGGTCTATCAGATTTTCCAGTTTTTACTTCCGCTATTGCATCTACCACATCTAAACCTTTCACTACCATACCGTAAACTGTATATTCCATATCGAGAAAAGGCGTTCCTCCTTGCTCAGTGTATGCAGCACGCTGTTCTTCAGTATACTTGATACCTTTCTGTACTTCTAACTGATTAAGTTGACCTTCCGAAACTTTCTTACCATGTACGATATAAAATTGTGATCCTGATGATTTTTTCTTAGGATTACCTGAACCTCCAGTGCGCGCTGCAGCTAAAGCACCTTTAGTATGAACATATTTAGCATTAAACTCTGCATCTACTTGATACCCTGGACCACCACTACCTAGTCCAGCTTTAGGCTTAGCGTCCTTACTATTAGGGTCTCCACCTTGTGCCATAAAGCCATAGATCACTCTATGAAAAAGTAACCCATCGTAGTATCCTTCCTCAGCTAATGTGATAAAGTTATCTCTATGTTTAGGTGTAACGTCATATAATTGTATTGTCATGGTTCCCATAGTCGTCTCCATCTCTAGTAGACATGCCTCTGGCGCTTCAAATATAATCTCTTGCTCAACGACACTCTCTTTTCCTCCTTTCATTGCTACAAGCTTCACAGTATACTTACCTGAAAGCACATACCTATGATCTGGAGTAACTTCTGTACTCATCTTACCATCACCAAAATCCCACTTATAAGTCTCAGCCTTAGATGATGTATTTTCGAACTGTACGTTGGCAGGTGCCACTGCATCCTTCTGCATATAATTAAATCCAGCCTTGGGACTAGAACATCCAATCAACATAATTACAGAGAATACTATCCCAACTATTCTTATCATCTTACCTATTTTTAACTTTTTACGTTTACTGAAACTATTATTTCAAAATTCTTACTTTCATTTTCACGTCTTCGACAGGACGATCACCGGGAGCAGTCTGTACAGCAGCAATCTTATCAATCACATCTAGGCCCTCTACTACCTCTCCAAATACAGTATAATCCATATCTAGTTGTGGAGTACCACCTAGCGTTCCATATTTCTTAATTTGATCATCATTATATGTGATCTTTTTCGAAAGAGCCATACCCTTTAATTGTTCTGGAGTGTATGTCTTTCCTTGTACTAGATAAAACTGTGATCCTGAAGATTGTTTCGCTGGGTTACCCGGACCTCCTTGTCTAGCCGCCGCTAATGTCCCTTTGAAGTGCGGTGCTCCGATCTCCGCATCAATCTTGTATCCAGGACCTCCACTACCTAAAGAAGCCCCTTTTTGTGCCCCTTTACTATTAGGATCTCCACCTTGAACCATAAATCCTTTAATCACTCTATGAAAAAGAAGATCGTCATAGAAAGCTTCTTTAGTAAGCTTGATAAAATTCTCTTTATGAAGAGGTGTACTATCATATAACTCTACTTTCATATTACCATAGTCCGTCTCAATCATTACATAAGTTGGACCGCCAGACTGACATCCAATGATCATAATTGCAGCAAAAGCAAGTATTAGCCCTCTTAATGTATTTATTACTTTCATAATTCGTTTTTGTATAACTTGATTTTTCAATTATTGTAAATGTCAATTTTTTTCTTCCCCATCACTTTTCCCAAAATAATGAATGAGTCTAACTTTCAAGATGGACTCCTGAGCCTCCGGCCCTTTGGTATCGAATGGTTTATCTACGTTCCAGTGTGGCCATCCATCCTGATCTCTTCCTGCAAAAGTATAGTATCCCTCTGGCTCAAGTAATGTACATACCGCTACATGCATAAGGTCCGCTTTTTCCTCTTTAGTAAATTTTTCCTCAGTTAACCTTCCAAGCTCTTGTACACCAACTAAAAAGAGTACTGTCTGAAAATCAGGTACTGTAGTACGACCCATTGCATCTTTAACCAAATGTTGGATTCTCAACCACTCAAAATCTATTTGCCATTGTTCCATATCTCTTACATATTAAAGACTGGCGAATATATAAAAGGTTGTTGACAAGTGAAAATTGAATTGCTTCATGTTTTTAAGTTTGTTTAATCAAAATCTTTAAGATGATACCTGAAACTATCACAATATTAATTGAAGATTATTCAATAGTTGAAGACGAAAAAAATTAACTTTTTACATGGTCAAACCATTACGATTTAACCTATTGCCAATATTTTCAAAATAAGCGTCATTTCAACTAAACTAGATAAAAATTAAATTTCTTCATATTATTAAGCCAGTTTTGTCAAAATATTCAATAGATCCCAAACTTGCTCTCATTTGTGATGATCTCGTTTATATAGCCGTTTATTATATATTGCTTAAAGATCTGAATCATTACTTTTTGAATATATTATCGTCTAACTAGCGTATTTATGTTGTAATGAACAATCACATAATTGAGATTTAAGGTTATCTTACTCTATAGAACATTTCGACAAAAAATGTACGTCAATAACATAAACTAATACTAATGAAAAAAATACTTACAATAATGACTCTAATGGTAGCCTTTGCTACGATCATGTCTGCACAAAATGTAAAAGCAATTGAAAAGACGATGAGTTTAGGAAAACAAAAAGGATTTTATATTGAAGTAGAAGGAGGAGAAAAAGAGAATCTCAAAGACATTTGGACAGACTACATGAAAAATTTCGGCAAAACAAAGCATAATAAAAAAGCAAAAGAGTACTATACCAAAGATGTACGTATTCCTGTAATATCATCATCGAACTCCGTAGATGTATATGCTATATTTGAAGAAGGCCGAAACCAAGCAACTATTTATGTATGGGCAGTATCAGGTGGTGAATTTGTAGATAACAGCAAAGGACTAAAGATATTTACTCAAGATTACTATTTAATAGCTCGCAAGGAAGTAATCAATAAAGAAGTCAAAGAGCAAGAAAAAATACTTAAAAAATTCGATGATCGTATGAACAAGCTAATTAAGAAAAATGCTGGCTACCATAAGGATATCGAGAAGGCAGAAAATAAAATTAGAAAAGCTGAAGAAAACATCGAAAAAAACCTAAATGATCAAGATGAAATTCAAGCAGAATTGATCAAGCAAAAAGAAGTGCTTGACATGATAGTAGAAAAGTTCAACAATATTGGGAAAAATTAAGACGTAATTTAATAGGTAAGGCAATTTAGTTAGAAGCTGCCATTATCATATTACATATAATTATATACAAAAACATATACACAAAAATTAGCACTTCTTAAGCATAAGACATTTTTGTTTAAAGGCAGCTAAATTATAAAAATACATATCATTGATAATTTTAATATACTTATTTCAAAAAAAAATCATCAATGTAATCAATGCTTTCTATTTAAAAAAAGTAAATATTTGAATTATTTATAATACTTATCTGTTAATTAATTTATCAAATAAAGTTGCGATTATTTGAGTAAATTTCATTCTCTACAAAGACAGTTAGTTGTACACATGTTTATCCACATGATCTTAACATGCTATTTGGTGACTTTGAAAAGATCATAAGCTTTATCTCGTAGCTTTATATGTTATTGGGCGATGCCCATTTATTAACTTGAGTAACTTTTCAACAAAAATGGCAGACGGCAAAAAATCAGCAAGTAAATTCGGTAATCTGACCAAAGTCAGTTACGAGAAAAATCTTGCTAACTTATCACACGGTAAGGTACAACCACAAGCGCTACCGTTAGAGGAAGCGGTACTAGGTAGTATCATGTTAGACAAAGATGGATTGCCATCTGTAATAGAGATTCTTAGACCTGATAGTTTCTACAAACAAGGGCACCAAAAAATATTTGAGATTATGGTAGGCTTATTCGCTAAGTCCCAACCTATAGATCTACTTACAGTACATGAAGCACTCAAGAAAGCCGATTACTTAGATGAAGTAGGTGGTGTGAATTACCTCATGGAGCTTACTAACAAAGTCGCTTCAGCAGCCAATATCGAATATCACGCGCGTATCATAGCTCAAAAATATATCCAACGAGAGCTGATCAGAGTATCTACTATGATCATAAGTGATTCATTCGAAGATAATAAAGATGTACTCGAGTTACTAGATGAAGCGGAGAGAAATCTCTATGATATCACAGATTCCAATCTTAATACTGGATACGAATCATTAAGTTCTCTAGTAGTAAAAGCACAAAAACAAATAGAAGAGACTAGTAAAAAAGGGGCAGAGATGACTGGTGTCACAACCGGATTTGTTGCGCTAGACAAAATCACTAACGGATGGCAGCCATCTGATCTTGTGATCATCGCAGCTCGACCTGGTATGGGTAAGACTGCATTTACGCTTTCACTCGCTAAAAACGCTTCTGACTCAGGTAAAGCTGTAGCTATATTCTCTCTAGAAATGGCATCTGTACAACTCGTACAGCGTCTTATATCTATGGAGGCAGAAATAGAAAGTAACAAGCTTCGTAATGGTCAGATGGAAGATTACGAATGGACTAAGTTACATGCTGCAGTGGAAAAATTATCTGCGGCTCCGATATATATAGACGATACTCCAGCGATCAATATATTCGAACTGAGAGCCAAATGTCGTCGACTTAAACAAAATCATGGTATCTCCATGATCATAATAGATTACCTCCAATTGATGTCAGCTGGACCTACTTCTGGAAAGGGTAATCGTGAACAAGAGATTTCGTCAATATCTAGAGCCCTAAAGGGACTTGCCAAAGAACTCAGTGTACCAGTGATAGCTCTATCTCAGCTGAGTAGAGCCGTGGAAAGTAGAGGAGGAGAAAAGAGGCCAATGCTTTCCGATCTTAGAGAATCTGGAGCCATCGAACAAGATGCAGATATCGTTACATTTATTTATCGTCCAGGTTACTATGGTATCGAAGATGAAGATATAGGTGTACCAAAAGATCAAACAGAAATCATCATTGCTAAACACAGGAATGGTAGTTTGGATACTGTACTACTCCAGTTCCAAGGTCAGTTCGTTAAGTTTACAGAGCCTGATGATGCAGGTTTTAATGACATATATGGAGCCGGTGGAAGCTCTAAAGGTGATTTTGCTAATACTACCATCACAAGACCAAGTAGACTTAACGATGATAGTAGTGATAACGGAGGAACAAGTGTGCTAGATGTGCCATTTTAAAGTAAATTGAGCTTAATTATTATTCTTAACACTAGTATCACATACTACTATGCGACTAAATAAATATATAGCACATACTAGATATTGCACTAGACGAGAAGCTAGCAGATTACTGGCCCGTGGTGAAATAAAAGTAAATAATAAAGTCGTAAAAGAAGAATCATATAGAGTGGTGGAGGGTGATGAAGTTACTCACCTAAACAAGCCACTCCAAGAACAAATAGTGTACAGGTATCTACTCATCAATAAGCCTAAGCATTTCACTACTGATATTGGGGATAAAGATTCGAAATATATAATGGGTCTTATCAAAAAAGAAGATCCAACAGGTCTTATTGCTGTTGATCATATGGGCCCCAAAAGCGTCGGACTACTTTTACTTACTAGCGATAAAGCTCTGGTAGAAAAATTAAATCAAAAAAATAGAAAGGTCAGACGAGTATATCTGATTGAGTTAAATAAAGACATAGAAAAAAAAGATATAAACAAGCTACTCAAAGACCGCAAAACTATCAAAATAGAATCTGCAAGTCATGTTGATGGGTACCAAGCAAATTATATCGGTTTAGAAATGACTATAGGATCAGAAAATATTCTGAAAGGAGTAATAAACCGTATGGGCTTCGAAATCCAACGTATGGACCGCAGCTACTACGCTGGCCTTACTAAAAAAGATCTAAAACGCGGATGGATTCGTCCACTACAAGAGATGGAAGAGCGCATGATGAAACACTTTATTTAAAGCGCAGCTTTATTTCGCAAGAAAATAACAGACGGAACAAAGAAAATATGTTGAATCTGCTATTTGACTAGCTATGTATAGATTTCACATAAACTGAACAAGGCAAACTGAAGACCAAAATCTACAACTAAATCACTTTTCACTTGTCTCTTCCTAGCCACAATTCTAGGCACAGCGTATGATACAGAAGCTAATATAGCTTCAAAGATCAAAGCCGGTATCTCTGCATAAATCATACGCCTTATTCTGAATTCTAAAATTTGCATTCTCTAGGTGGTGTATAAGTTTCTACTGTCTTCCAGCCAAATCGACTAGTCTCTAATTCTCAACAGATTGAATACATCTCTCAACACCATTCGCACGATTGTTGGAATTGGTAGTACTTTCAAATATTGTCGATATTAATTATATTTATAACTACTAAAAAAGGAACTTGATTTCCTATATTTCTAGAACGTTTAATGCAAAAGCGATGAAGAAAAATACAAAGAGGCTGTACAACATCTACAGCAAAGAAGATCTGCAAGATCAGCTCGCAGCCGAAGATGACGATAGAATCGTCCTATCATTTTACAAATATGCTCTAATACCAAACCCAGAACAATTTCGTGATCAGCTTTACTCAGACTTCAATAGCCTAGGCGTACTTGGTCGTATCTACGTATCTGTAGAAGGCCTCAATGCTCAAATTTCGGTTCCGAATCAAAAATTTCAAGCATTTGAACAATTTATTTTTGATCATGAAATTTTAACAGGTATTAGGCTCAATATTGCTATTGAATTTGAAAATGAATCTTTCCTAAAACTAAAAATAAAGACTCGTAAAAAAATCGTAGCTGATGGTCTAGATGACGAAAGCTTTGATGTGACTAACAGAGGTATACATCTCGATGCCAAGTCATTTAATGAAATAACAGATAGAGAAGATACCGTAATCATCGATATGCGAAATCATTATGAATCAGAGGTAGGTCACTTTGATAAAGCAATTACGCCGGATGTAGAGACATTCAAAGAATCGTTGCCCATCATAGATGATATGCTTCAAGAGCATAAAGACAAAAATATAGTGATGTACTGCACTGGCGGTATTCGTTGCGAAAAAGCAAGTGCATACTATAAGCATCGAGGTTTCGAAAAAGTATATCAGCTAGATGGAGGAATCATAGAATATGCTCGACAAGCAAAAGCGTTAGGGCTCACTAATAAATTTAAAGGAAAAAACTTTGTATTCGATGAGCGAATGGGTGAAAGAATCTCAGAGGATATTATCTCTAAGTGCCACCAATGTGAAGCACCTAGTGATGACCATACCAACTGTGCCAATGAAGCCTGTCATATACTGTTTATACAATGCGGTATCTGCGAAGACCAATTCGAAGGTTGCTGTTCTCAAAAGTGTAGAGACTTCAAACGACTGCCACAAGAGCAGCAAGAAAAGATAAAGCCAACTATGACATTCAACGGCACTCTATCTGGAAAAGGAAGGTATAAGGCTAAAAGAAAAGATGAGAAACTAAAAGAATAACGAATTGAAACTTCTGCGCCTTAATTCGATGACAATCTCGAAGAAGGAGAAACAGCCATTTTAAATCTTTCATTCAACCATACACTTATTCTATACGTGAGAAAGGAACGATATTTGAGCTACACGCGTAGTATCATTTAGGATCGAAATACATTATTATAAAATCTAAATAGATTAAGAGATGTCAAAAAGAACAATACCAGTAGTGGACCTTTCGAAATTTGTAAATGGCAATGCGGCTGAAAAACAAGCATTTGTCAATGAAGTCGGAGCTGCATTCCACGAAGTTGGATTCGTAGGTATAGTTAATCATGGTATACCAAAAGAGCTCGTAGATAGCTTCTACAAGGCCTCTAAGACGTTTTTCTCTCAACCTGTAGCGACTAAACGTCAGTATCAAGTCGAGGGCCTTGCTGGACAACGTGGTTACACCTCATTTGGTATGGAGCACGCTAAACAATCTCAAGTAGCAGACCTCAAAGAATTTTTCCAAATGGGACAGTTCATGCAAAGGGAAGGTTACGACAAGAATGAGTATCCTGACAACCTCGATACCTCGGAGACACCAGAATTTACTGCTTTAGGTAAAGATTTATATAAGGCATTTGAAAGCTCGGGTGGACACCTATTGAGAGCTATTGCTATATATTTAAATCTAGATGAAAACTATTTCGAAGAGAAGATCAATGAAGGTCATAGTATCCTCAGGTCGATCCACTACCCTCCTATCACTGAGGAGCCAAGAAGTGCGATCAGAGCAGAGCAACATGAAGACATAAATCTCATTACTCTACTTGTAGGAGCATCAGCTGGTGGCTTACAGCTACTCAATACTGATGATGAGTGGTTAGATATCACTCCTGGAGAAGATGAAATTGTCATCAATGTAGGAGATATGCTACAAAGACTCACTAACAATTACCTCAAGTCTACCACTCACCGTGTAGTCAATCCACCAAAAGAGCAATGGCATGTACCGAGACTTTCAATCCCATTCTTTTTACACCCAAAGGCAAATATGGATCTATCTTGCTTAGGAGAATGTATTACAGAAGAGAGACCATTGCAATACGAACCAATCACAGCTGGTCAGTACCTAGATGAGAGATTAAGAGAAATAGGACTTAAGAAATAGAATTTACTTACTCAGAACATAAGAGTCTAAGCAATAAACTGATAGTAAAGCGAAAATGACTTATCTTTGAGATATAGAACAACAAAAATAAATTATTATGATATACATAAATATGCTATTTGGACTTCCTGGAGGATCGGAAATGTTACTCATTGCATTCGTAGTATTGCTAATGTTTGGAGGCAAAAAACTCCCGGAATTAATGAAAGGCCTAGGAAAAGGTATCAGAGAATTCAATAATGCTAAAGCTAATATTGAATCAGAAGTGAAAGAAAGTATGAAAGAGATTGATGACAAAGAAATGAGAAGTAATAAATAGTTTCTGTATTTTTTCTAAAATACAGAAACAACAAAATACGCCTTTTGGTATTTCGAACTTACAAGCTCACCGTCTTTCTTATAAATAAATATTGAGCCAAGCACTTTTTGCGCTTGGCTATTTTTGTGCATTATATCGGTTCTTTCTAAATTATTGAATTCTTAGTCGACCAGAAATATTTTGACTATCCTACCTATATGAAAGCACTGGTCACTTGTATAATACGCTTTTGTTCGATTATGGCAATTGCACAGAAGAAAAGCCGTCCTCAGACTCCCACAGAGCCATTCTCATACTTGTCAGAACCTTTCCAATTTGAAAATGAAGAAGCAGAGATTATGCTTTATCTATATACTCCTGCTAATCGTCTCCAGTAAACATATAAAATTGTCCTCTGAGTATATCGAGATCAGATAAATCGTTGATATCGTATGTAAGGATATTTATTTGATGTATTCCAGCTTAATTATTGTTCTAAATATTCGAGGCTTTAGCCTCATTCAATAAGTTAACATTTTAAACTTACAAAACTGAAACACAGCAGCGAGCCTTTGAAGAAAAAAGAACAATATTTTATAGAATGAATATACACGGTATTTAGATAAAATGACTTTAAAAAAGAAAAAATCTAAAGCCTCAAATACAAGAAAGCCATCTCACAATGAAGTGAAATGGCTTTCAATATTTCTAAATCTAAGATTACTTCCTAGTATCTATAATACTCTGGCTTGTAAGGGCCTTCTTTTGGTATGTTAATATACTCCGATTGCTCTGTTGACATTACTTCTAATTCTACACCGATTTTTTCGAGGTGCAGTCTTGCTACTTTCTCATCCAAGTGCTTAGGAAGCATATATACTTGATTTTCGTATGCATCAGTGTTATTCCATAGTTCTAGTTGAGCCATTACTTGGTTAGTGAAACTGTTGGACATTACGAAAGATGGATGTCCTGTTGCACACCCAAGGTTGACTAACCTACCTTCAGCTAATAAGATAAGATCTTTACCATCTATAGTATACATATCTACTTGAGGCTTTATTGTGTCTTTTGTGTAACCGTACTCACCGTTTAGCCATGTCATGTCGATCTCGTTATCAAAGTGTCCAATATTACAAACGATTGTCTTATCATTCAGTTTACGGAAGATATTCTCATTTATAATGTCTTTGTTACCCGTCGCTGTTACTACTATATTAGCGTCCTTAATAGCGTTTTCCATCTTCTTTACTTCAAATCCGTCCATAGCAGCTTGGAGCGCACAAATAGGATCGATCTCAGTTACGATTACTCTACATCCTGCTCCTCTTAGAGATGCTGCAGATCCTTTTCCTACATCACCGTATCCAGCTACTACCGCAACTTTACCAGCCATCATGATGTCGGTTGCTCTTCTGATTGCATCCACACAAGATTCTTGACATCCGTACTTGTTATCAAACTTAGACTTTGTTACAGAATCATTGATATTGATTGCAGGTAACGGAAGTGTACCATTTTGAACTCTTTCATATAATCTATGTACACCAGTAGTGGTCTCCTCAGAGATACCTTTGATTGCGTCTACTAGTTCTGGAAATTTGTCAAGAACCATGTTAGTAAGATCACCACCATCATCAAGGATCATATTAAGAGATTGCCCGCCTTCAAATGCGTGAAGAGTCTGCTCTATACACCATTCAAATTCTTCCTCATTCATACCTTTCCATGCATATACTGATATACCAGCAGCAGCAATAGCAGCAGCAGCATGGTCCTGAGTACTGAATATATTACAACTAGACCAAGTCACATCAGCTCCCATATCCACTAGAGTCTCTATAAGTACAGCTGTCTGTATAGTCATATGCAAACAACCTGCGATACGAGCGCCAGCAAATGGCTTTTTACCTTTGAATTCTTCTCTCAGAGACATCAAACCAGGCATCTCAGCTTCGGCTAGCGTGATTTCTTTTCTTCCCCAATCTGCAAGGCTAATATCTTTTACTTTGTACTTCAGTTTAGTATCTGTAGCGATCATCGTTTTTACTTATTTATTTTATATCTAAAGGATTTTCTAAAAACGCTGCAAACATAGAACATATTCTGATGGTTTACAACGTGGCAACAACATAAACCCACAAAATCGACAAGAGTTCGCAATTAAGCCAATAATGTCCTTTAATATTACCTTTTACTGACACTAGATGATATATCCTTCTCCATATCTACTTTCGATGTCTTACAATTATATCTAAGAGTGCTTCCTGATGATAGATCTCCTTCTAGCGAATTAGTCACTTCCAACTGAACCGTTGATCGAGATCTCACTTCGACATCTGCACTTTGTATTTCAAAATCTAGTGCTCTATAGCTAGATCCAGAACTTACTTTTATATCTGCAATATCTGCTCTTCGTAAAGTGTAAGCATCGATCCAGAAGATATTTTAACATTGAGATAATCAGAGCTCAATGTTATCGTACAGGAAGAGCCAATAGACACCTCTAATTCAAATTTATCTGCTTTGATCATACCTTTTACAAATACTGAACTACCAGAGTTTACTTCTAGATCTTCATTAAACTTGTAATATATTTTCACGTTTGCTGCCGTTTTACTTCTTCTGTTCTAATTTCCCTTAGTCTTCACTATTAAGCTATTTCCTTTATTCATAATAACAAGATTCTTCACGTCACCTTTGGTAGTCTTATACTTTACCCCTTCATCATTCGATAACAAAGAATAAAAGCAATAGCGTATGATAGTTTTTTCATTTGGATTTGAATTTTTTGTTTACCTAAAAAAATACAATTCCTTAATCTAGATGTTACATAGATATAAAAAGAAAGCGACCACTTAGGTGAGTGGTCGCTTTTCTATATATAAACTTTTTTTGAAATACAATCTAATCATGAACATCGATCTACTTAGTCCCGAAATCTGAAATGGCATTGTATCAAAGTTTATTATTAAAAGTCAAACTTAATACCCTGCGCTAATGGAAGCGTAGTACTATAGTTGATCGTGTTAGTCTGTCTACGCATATATGCTTTCCATGCATCAGATCCAGACTCACGTCCTCCACCCGTTTCTTTCTCACCCCCAAATGCTCCACCGATCTCTGCTCCACTCGTTCCGATATTTACATTGGCGATACCACAGTCTGACCCTGATACTGACAAAAACATCTCTGCCTCTCTTAGATTAGTTGTCATTACTGCCGATGATAGACCTTGTGGTACATCATTTTGGATAGCAATCGCGTTTTCTAATCCACCTGAGTACTTGATTAAGTATAAGATAGGAGCAAATGTCTCATGCTGTACGATAGCCAAGTCGTTAGTTACTTCTGCAACTGCAGGTTTCACATAACATCCACTTTCTTTTCCTTTTCCTTTAAGTACTCCACCTTTCACGACGAATGTTCCACCTTGCTCAGTGATTGCTTTGAGCGACGCTTGGTATGCAGCTACCGAATCAGTATCGATAAGCGGTCCCATGTGCATCTTAGGATCTAGTGGGTTTCCTATCTTGATCTGCTTATATGCTTTAGCAATTTTAGTTTTAACTTCTTCATATAAATCTTCATGGATGATCAGTCTACGAGTAGATGTACATCTCTGACCACAAGTACCTACCGCACCAAATACAGCTCCCGTAAGTACTAAATTCATATCTGCATTTGGAGTAACGATCATAGCGTTATTTCCACCTAATTCAAGTAAAGAATTACCTAATCTGCTAGCTACTTCTGCCGCTACTATCTTGCCCATACGAGTAGATCCTGTTGCAGATATTAATGGCACTCGAGAATCCTTAGTCATGTATTCTCCTATCTCGTAGTTACCGTTTACTAGACACGCTACACCTTCTGGCACTTTGTTGGCCTTGAGCACTTTGTGTAAAAGATTTTGACATGCTACACCACACATTGGTGCTTTCTCAGATGGCTTCCATACAGCAGTGTTACCGCATACTATTGCAATCATAGAGTTCCATGCCCATACTGCTACTGGGAAGTTGAATGCAGATATAACACCTACTACTCCTCTTGGGTGCCACTGCTCATACATACGGTGATTTGGACGCTCTGAGTGCATTGTCAATCCGTATAACTGACGTGATAGACCTACTGCAAAATCACAGATATCGATCATCTCTTGTACTTCGCCCCATCCTTCTTGCAGTGACTTACCCATCTCATATGACACTAACCTTCCTAGCGCATTTTTATTAGCTCTTAGCTCCTCTCCATATTGTCTTACGATCTCACCTCTAAGTGGTGCTGGAGTTGTTCTCCAAGTTTCGAATGCTTTCGCAGAAGCCTTCATTACTTTTTCATACTCTTTCTTACTAGTAACTGATACGCTACCTATAAGCTTACCATCTACTGGTGAGTAAGATTCGATATACTGCTTAGATGCAGCTGTTGATTTAAGACCAGTAGAAGTACCATTGTTCTTCTTGTTGAGCCCAAGTTTTTTTAAGAATGTCGTAGTCATATTGCTATGCTATATTTTAAGTTAGTAAATGAGTGTCAAATGTAAGGTTTTTGAAATGTAAAATCATCCTTACTTATAAAGACAAGAAGTTTTGGAATAATTTTGACTTTGAACAAACTTGCATAAGTATTTATCCCATTTCACTTAGTACTCATTAGTATTTCACCCATCTCCGACTTGTACATTTAGCGATTTATGCGAAACATTTACATTAATCATATCAATAGGTAATCCTATTGGCAACTGGAATGTGTGTTTTATGCAAAAAACTACCGCAATACGTTGTATGCGTTTTATCACATAGCTACAAAGCGCTTGTTAATAACAAGTCCAAACTAGTATACTTCATATTAAAACGTTTACTCAGATATTCATTAGTCAAACAGCCTCTATAGGTATAACATCCATTACGGATACCTTTGCTAGCATACAAGAGGTGTTCCACGGAGATCGCTCCACCAGTCCTCAGTAGTAATGGTGTAAGTATATTACTAACTGCTACCGAAGCGGTCCGACTGACCTTGGATGCAATATTCGGTACGCAATAATGTATCACACCGTGTTTTACAAATGACGGATTATCGTGAGTTGTCATTTCGCTCGTCTCTATACAGCCTCCTTGGTCTATACTCACATCTATAATCACAGAACCTTCTTTCATACGTGAAACCATCTGCTCAGTAATCAATATTGGTGTCCGACCTGTCTTACTATGGATTGCACCTATCACTACATCCGCACTCATTAATTGATAGCCTAGGTATACAGGATTGATCGCAGAAGTATGTAACTGACGACCTACTATTGATTGTATGCGCATCAACTTAGATATATCATTGTCAAATATTCTGACAGATGCCCCTAGTCCTAGTGCAGTCTTCACTGCAAACTCTCCTACTACCCCAGCGCCTAGTATTACGACCTTGGCCGGAGGCACTCCGCTTACACCTCCAAGTAATACACCTCTTCCTTTGTTAGTATTAGTAAGATATTCTGCCGCCGTAAGCATAGATACCATTCCCGCTATCTCACTCATGATTCGTACTATAGGAAAGCTACCATCTTCAGATTGTAAATACTCCATCGCTAGAGCTGTTATACGTTTCTTTTTAAGCTTATCTATAAATTCTTTGGTTAGCGAAGGTATTTGCATCGAAGACATGAGGATAACATCTTGATCCATCATGTCTATTTCTTCCAATGATGGGGGTGCAACCTTAAGCACTATATTAGACTTAAATACCTGTTCGCGACTACTCGCAATATCTGCTCCTGCCTCCGAGTAATCGATATCACTAAAATTACTTTCTTCTCCTGCGTTTGATTCGACTATAACTCTATGCCCATATCCTATAAGAGTGCGTATAGAGTGTGGCACTAACGAAACTCTATGCTCACTACTCCGTATCTCTCTAGGGATACCAATAGTTACTCCTTTCTTATCATCATCTACAGCGAGCATTTCTGATTGAGTCTCATATTGACCCTTCGTAAAAAACTCGCTAAATATTGCTGATTTTCCGCCTTGACTCATGACTTATGTAGTTTTAATATAATGGATGATCGATTATACAATGATAAAGAATTCAGTCAACTTATTTATAATCAATATTTACAAAACTTTACAGACATTTTATCTAGTCCATAGAACATTTATTAGTTCGTTAGCTAACATCCATTGACTCATATATCTTTTTAGCCCATTGGTGCCATTAACAGTTATTTATAATACTTTTTTACCTGACATAACCTGAATCCATCTAAATCTAACAAGTTCTTTTCTTTTCCAATTTTTTGAGTGTCGGATATAGATATCCTTCTTGCCATTCGATATTTTCGTCAGTCAAAGTCATTAAATTTATTAATGTTAAGAACGATCTGCATAATATTCCTGCGGCAACTATTGCCCAGCGATGGCTGATAACTCTACAAAACATATCAAAAAAAAGTGTCAGCACTTTCGCACTAACACCTTTGAGTTTTTCTTAACCGGTAGTTTATTTCTTCTTATAATTCTTCTGAAAGAATACACGGTACTTACTAGCTGATCTTTCACTGATTATCTTTCTGTAGTTTCTTTGTGTGATAGGATATACATCGAAGGCTACTTCAGTACCTTTAATATAATCTACTTTATTCTTCTCTACAGTATCGTAATAGTCCATGGATTCTTTCATATTCTTAAACTTCCTAATCAATATGATTTGTGAGCCTTCATCTCGATTGAGAAAAATATCAGATATCTGTAGTTTCTTAGTTCTATAGTATCTCTTATTGAAATTAGATACCGCTATCTTAGCATCTGTAAACTTTTCATTAGAAGACTCATATACGATTATAGCTACATAGTGTAATTTATTTTCCTCTAAGTCAAAGATATCATCCACTTCTTTGATCTCTACCACTTCAAAAGCATCGCTATCTCCTTTTAGGAATCTCATAATTTCTTGAGCTCTGATCTGCTGCGGAGTATCAGGATGCCTAGTGATTACATCTTGCAGGGCTTTAATGTAACCTTTTATTCCTTCCTCCGCACCAGTTACCATTGCAGACAAAAGACCAAATTTAGCCTTCATTGCATTCTCTTTTCCAAAGAGTGTTTCAGACTCAGCTATTCTATTTTTTACATTAATATACTCACCGTTATCAAACAACTCATACGTATTATCATAGTATAGCTCTACAGAGTTATTCTCATCCTTAAGGCTAGCAAAATAGTTAGGATCTTGTAGTGCCTTAGCAAATCTACTATCAGGAAACTCCTGTATTATTCTATTCTTATAGTATTCCGCTTTGCTACTATTGCCCAAATCAGAATATGATAGATACAAATAGTAATATACATCTAAAATTTTCTCTGATTGAGGATATCTAACTACCAACTTTTCTAAAGCATCTACCGACTTCTGATAGTTTTTTACAGCCCCTCTAAATGCAATACCTAGATCATATAGGGCTTCTTCTATTGCAGCATTTGCTTTTTCTAAAGATGCTGGAGTACTTGGTACATCAACTAACGCTCTTTTTCTTTCAGCATCTGTGATTTCCTTTTCTTCCTCTTCTTCTACATCCTCGTCATCAAACGTATTGAAAGATTGACTATCTAATCTTCTCCAGTTATCTTCTAATTTTCTATCGCCCCATCTCTTCCTAAATTCGTTAGCCCCTTTCTCCTTAGCCGCCAAGTTATAAGCGAAAAATTTGCTGTTTCCAAAACCTCTTTTTCTACTATTCTGTCTTCCACTAGCCATTTTTGGCTGACTTGTTTTTCCTTTACTCTTATTTATCTCAACTTCCTCATCAGCCGCTCTTTGCTCAAGAACTAGCATATCAGCGAGTTTATCCAACTTTTCTTGAGATAGTCCACTCAGAAACAATAGACTATCCTGAAGCTCAATTGTCTCAATGTTACGAGCTATACGACTTAGATTCTTTGTATATAAAGAAACTTCACTATATCGCTCATCTAGCTTGTTCATACTCATAAGTGTACTATCATAATAATACTTAGCAGCTACATATTCCTCTTTTTCAAAGTTAAGTGTACCCAAATAATAATATGCCTCAGACTTGAGCGGAGGATTGTTGAGATTATTTCTTATTGACAAAGTAAAATTAATTAGAGCCTCTTTATCATTATTTTGAGCAAGTGATATCTCACCCAAAGTAAAATAAATCTGGTCTCTAAATTCAGAATATTTTTCTTCACCTAACATCTTGTTGATCTTTTTCGATGCTAGCTCATTAGATTCTGTTCCTGCAAGTAATCCATTTTTTTCGATGTTTAGATCAGCATTGAAATTCATACGGAAATTACCTTTATGATCCTTTACCTCTTGAAAAGCACTCAATGCGTTAGCATAATCATTTTTCTTTTGATATAACTGAGCTATGATATAAGCATATCTCGCTTTGAGCTTACCATCATTCGATACATCTATCGCTTTTCTAAGCTCAGGTATAGCCTTATCGTATTCTTTCTGAACCATATATAGGTAAGATTTTGCAACTGGAATCTCTCTCTCTACTTCTTTTTTCACCATCGACTGGCTTAACTTTCTGAGTAGATATTCAGCGTTACTGTATTTTCCTCTTTCGATATATGTCTTTGCTAACCACAGCATCCCTTCTGAATATGCTGTATCATCTTCCTTCTTTTCTTTCTTCTTTTTGGGTATCACTTCTTCTTCACCAACATCCTCAGATACAGCCACTTCTTTTTGATCTTCTTCCATAAGATTCAATTCAGATTCTACATCAGAGCTAGTTTCATCTTTAACAAGATCTGCTTTTGTTTCTTCTACTTCTATAATTGATTCCGTTTCTTCTTTCTCCTTTTCGTCTTTTGGAGCTCTTTTCTTTTTACCTCCACTCTTTTTATTTCTCTTATTACTTTTCTTTCGATCCTCCCTTTCTTTCTTTCTACGTTTTTCCTCCTCTTTCTTTTCCTTTTTTCTTTTCTTTCGACCCTCTTCCTTAGCCTTTTTGGCTTCTTTCTTCAACTTCTCTTTTTCCTTTCTATCTTTCTCTCTTTGCTCTTCCTTCTCCTCTTTTTCTTTCTTTTTTAATTCCTTTTGATTCTCCTTTTCTATATCCCTATCTCTTTTCTTCTGCTTTATAGATTTCTTCTTTTTTTTATAATTACTACCATAAGGGTTCGCAGGATTAAACTCTTCTTGAAAAAACTCAAACGTCTCTTGCGCAGTTTCGTAATCTTGCTTTAGATATTGGGCTTTACCCATAAGAACATAACAATCATCTACATACTCACCTAATTCGTGTATAGTAGCGACTCTGATCACCTTTTCTATAGCTAAATCCAATTGACTAGCCACCATCTTGGGATTATCTACATCCGTATAGGTGTAGATCGGTAATACCTGATTATAATTATCTTGACGAGAGGTCTCTAATGTAGCAAAACTTTCTTCCATCAACTCGTTAGCGTTGAAGTACCCGTTATACTTAGAAGTGAACGTGTGATAAAATTTCTTAAAACCAGAGACTTCGTCCTTTCTTTTCTTGGTAGCACAGCTACTGATCATAATGGCCATTACAGCTAATAAAATGAACGATATTCTTTTATTCTGAATCAAATTAAATTATCCTTTTTTGAGTAGATGTTGTATCTTATATAGTCCTAATCGCTTAGTATGTCACAAAAATATACTATTAAGCCTAAATTACTTCTTTCTTTGCCACGTATTATAACTGATAACTAGTACTTTATATTTGATTTTAGACTATTTATATAATTCCCATTACTTTAATATTGTTATCGAAATATTTATCATCAATTTGTAGCGCTTATCTAGTCTAAAAGGCGGCTAATAGCGTGCCATTCTTGTACATTTGTACCTATATAATCAATTATTAATAAGAGATACAGATGTCTAAGGAAAATAAGGAAGATATTACATTCTGGAAAAAAGCGCAACAATCTTTTAAGGTGGTCATTTTGGATGAAGAAACATTCCAAGAGATAGATTCTTATAAGCTATCTAGATTAAATGTTTACACAATGCTTTCCGCATTATTCATAGGAATGACAACACTTATTTTATCTCTTTTTTTCTTTACTCCTGCTCGAAAGCTAGTGCCTGGTTTTGGAGAAATTGAAGAGAATAGTGAATTTATTCAACTGAAATCGGAGATGGACACACTAACATCTATAGTATCCAACCAACAAGTCTATATCAACAGTCTCCGCACGTTACTGTCTGGGAATTCAGATGCTAAATTACCAGACCTACAAAGCCTAAACAAGCCCGTGTTATCTGAAAATGTCGAACTTTCTAGTGCTCAAGTTGCGGAAACTGCCAGATCTCTAAAGTTGGACCAACTATCATTTGTACCTCCACTAAGAGGGACTATCAGCTCTAAATACGCACCAGAAATAGAGCACTTAGGTGTAGATGTCATAGCATCCAAAGACACACCTATACAAGCGACAATGCAAGGTATTGTAATCAGCTCTGATTGGACTTTAGAAACTGGAAATACAATCATTATTCAGCACCCTCAAAATATACTATCAACCTATAAGCATAATTCAGCATTACTGAAGAAAGCTGGAGACAGAGTTGAAGCTGGAGAAGCCATTGCTATTATAGGTAATACTGGAGAACTCTCTGACGGTCCTCACCTTCATTTTGAATTGTGGTATGGAGGATACCACGTAGATCCTACCCTATATATTAGATTTTAATTCAATTTACATTAACTATATTATATGGACAATAAGCTAAAAGATCTCAGAAACGAGAAAGGAGAAGCAATCAGCCCTATTCTTCCAGAAGAAGTAAAAAACTACCTAATAGATATTGATGGTACTGTAACGGAAGATGTACCTAACGAAGAGCCTGAGCGCATGGCTACCTGCGAACCCTTCGCTGATGCACTTGAAATACTGAACAAATGGCACGAGGAAGGTCACTTCATTACTTTTTTCACATCTCGCACTGAAAATCACCGAGAAATAACAGAGATTTGGTTAGCAAAGCATAATTTCAAATATCACGGACTTCTTATGGGCAAACCACGTGGAGGGAATTACCATTGGATAGATAATCATATCGTCAGGGCTACCAGATTTCATGGCAAATTCACAGATCTCATAGTTAAAAAAAAGAGCATAGAAGTATTCGAAAGATAAACTATCGCTAGAATAAATAAATGTGGATGAAAAGTAATCTTTTAAATTTAGTTCGTTTTTCCCAAATTCGTCCGTCCTCTTACAATCTTCCCAAAAGGATACCCCAGAAATAATACTCTAACTTACTTCTGAACTTACAAAAAATGTCCAAAAAAAAAAGGCGATCCAAATAATGGATCACCTCTAAATAAAATCTTTATAGTTATAAAATTATACTTCAACTTCTTGCACTAATAAAGCTACTTCCTTTCCCAAAACTTCAACAAATCCTTTAGTGATTCCGTATGTCTGTGAAGAACCACCAGCATCTCTTACTGTGATTATGCCTTCCTCTAATGCCGACACTATAGGTGCATGTCCTTTAAGTATTTCAAATTGTCCAGAGATTCCAGGTACTTTTACTGATGTAATTTCTCCTTCAAAAATCTGTCTTGACGGTGTAAGTACTACTAAGTTCATATATATTTACTTATTTCTAAAATATTCAATATTACCCTTGAGCTAACATCTTCTTACCCGCTTCGATAACTTCTTCGATATTACCTTTTAAGTTAAATGCCGCTTCAGGATATTCATCCATCTCACCATCCATGATCATATTGAATCCTTTGATAGTTTCCTCGATAGGCACTAGTACTCCAGGAAGACCTGTAAACTGTTCTGCTACGTGAAATGGCTGAGATAAAAATCTTTGTACTTTTCTCGCTCTATAAACTACACTCTTATCTTCTTCTGAAAGTTCTTCCATACCAAGGATTGCGATAATATCTTGAAGCTCATTATATCTCTGTAAAATCTGCTTAACTTTCTCCGCTGTATTGTAATGCTCCTCACCTATGATCGCTGGATCAAGAATTCTAGAGGTACTATCTAAAGGATCCACCGCCGGGTAAATACCTAGAGAAGCAATTTTTCTTGAAAGTACAGTAGTTGCATCAAGGTGAGCGAAAGTAGTTGCAGGTGCTGGATCTGTTAAATCATCCGCAGGTACATATACCGCTTGAACAGATGTAATAGACCCTCTCTTAGTAGATGTTATACGTTCTTGCATAAGACCCATCTCTGAAGCCAATGTAGGCTGGTAACCTACGGCTGATGGCATCCTTCCTAATAGGGCAGATACTTCAGATCCAGCTTGTGTAAATCTGAAAATATTATCTATAAAGAATAATATATCCTTACCACCATTAGGATCTGTAAGATCACCATCTCTATAATACTCTGCTAACGTAAGACCAGATAGAGCAACTCTTGCTCTTGCCCCAGGAGGCTCATTCATTTGGCCAAATACGAATGTCGCTTTTGATTCTTTTAGTTTAGACTTATCTACTTTTGATAGATCCCATCCACCTTCTTCCATAGAGTGCAAAAAATCCTCTCCATAATTAATGATACCAGATTCTAACATCTCTCTTAGTAAATCATTACCCTCTCTTGTTCTCTCACCTACACCCGCAAATACTGATATACCATCATATCCTTTTGCAATATTATTAATAAGCTCCTGAATTAACACAGTTTTACCTACACCGGCTCCTCCGAAAAGACCGATTTTACCACCCTTAACATAAGGTTCAATAAGATCAATTACCTTTATCCCTGTATAAAGAACTTCTGACTCGGTAGATAGATCTTCGAATCTAGGTGGTTTTCTATGTATTGCTGACGTATTAACAGACATGTCTACAGGTCCGATTCCGTCTATAGGCTCTCCTACTACATTAAATAATCTACCTTTGATTTGCTCACCAGTAGGCATCGAAATAGGAGTTCCAAGGTCAATAACCTCGGTTCCTCTAGTAAGACCTTCTGTAGATTCCATGGCTATAGCTCTTACACTATCTTCACCAAGGTGCTGTTGTACTTCGAATACTAGTTCCGTTCCATCTGCTCTTTTAATGCTCAATGCATTAAGAATCTGTGGTAACGTCGATCCCTCTGCTGAGAAACTTACGTCAACTACAGGTCCGATTATCTGTTTGATTTTGCCAATGTTCGCCATATGTTTGATACAATTTATTTCTTAACTATTAATGTGATCCGAAAATCCGTGCAAAGATAGTGATTTCCTACTTTTATTACAGTTATGAGCATATACTTTTACTATTGTTTTTTGAAAGTCTCATTCAGCTATTTCTAGCCAAATTATTATTGGATTATTTATATCTGATTAGACGTTTCTCTTTCTCTTCTGCAATGAAATCATGTACACACCAATAAATATTAATGCGGCACTCAGGACCTTTACACTTGATAATGAATCATTATACCAGAGTATTGCAATTGTACTGGCAATAAGAGGTTGCATATAGATATAAGCACTAGCAGTTGTGGGATTAACCGTCGATAGGGCATATGCATTTAGTAGGTAAGCAAAAAAGGTTGTAAATACTAGAACGTAAATTATAGCCACCCAAATATCTATCGGAAAACTCCTCCAGACGACTCCCGATAAATCTCCAATGCCAAATGGAATCACGACAATCAATCCAAAACTAAATATCCATTTCATTACTGTAAATGGGTGGTACTTCTTCATTAAGTTTTTTACAAAAACTAGATACAAGGCGTAGCTAGTTGCATTAATAAGTATGTATAAATCACCTAATGAACTAGACATACTATTATTACCCGAACTGCCCTTCGTTATTAACAGCATTGCACCAATCATACCCACTATTATTCCTAATACTTTCCACCATCGTATTCTTTCTGTTTGGTATATAGAAGATAAAATCAGCACAATGATTGGAGTTACTACCATTATCAAAGAAGCATGCACAGGAGAGGTCGCACCTAAGCCTTTAAAAAAAAACAATTGGTTAATAGCTATTCCAAAGAGACCGCAAATAGCCAAGAGTCCCAGATCTTTTCTGTCTAGCTTCTCTTTTATGAATAATGCGTGTAAAATAGTAAATAGAACAAAACCACTAATTACCCTCAATAAAATAAAACCATTTGGCTTTAGGTAATCCTGATCTAATACGTTTTTTGCTATTGTATAATTAGCTCCGTAAATTAAAGCTACGGATAGAAGAGCTAAGTGGGCTTTCAATCTCATTACTTTTCGTTGATATAGTATATAATCTTAGTAAGCCATTTCTTTGGACCTTTTTCAACCCCTGGATCAATTACATAAGAGTAATCATCCATATAAGTCTGAGGCGTTATGATCTTTTATTGTCTTGTCACAGTCATTCGAGCCTCAATATGCCATAATTCTAAAACAAGAAAATTCACCTCTATAATTTCTGGTATTACTGCCACTACGCCCATTGTCATAGAATCAATTTTTTGAACAAAATAACCTACTCAGCATACTATCCATTTGCAAACTAGAATCCTGAACAATTTGAAATATAACTCCTAAATTTTATACATAAAACTGTTGTATAGCTAACGCAGTAATTTGATCTCTTCTAGCACGAAATTCCATTCCTTTGTTATAACTTTTACAATTTTATAGACATCATAAATCCTGTATACTCGACTCTCTATTGCGATTGCCTCGAATTGATTCAGCTCTGTCTCTATTTCTTTTGCATGCTTTCTCTTTGCTATAATATTAAATAAACTTTTTGGTGAAAACACTCTTCTCTTCAAAATCTATGATCACATCAGTAGCACAATTAACATCTTCATCAAAGAAAGAGTATAAGACTCTAGTAGGAACTTTACTTATTCCTTTAAAATTTTGGCGGATTATACTAGATACTTTCTGTACATTTTTCACTCTTACCTCACCCACCTTCGTCTCTCCAAATGATCAACCAAAAATTAAATGGGTATTAGACGCATTTAATACAACGTTGAATTAATAAGTTATAAAATTCCATTAATTTCTATAAACCAAATTGACAAGTAATTTTTATCTTACTAATTTTAATAAAATAATTTTTTTCTTGCTCTGAAAATTGTATTTTTTAAAATAAAAATGCTGAGTCTAATAGTATCTCCTTTAATAAAATAAAACCGTAGAATACGAAATTTACCTTTTTCGTAAGTTTTACTTCATCACTCTGAAATATCATTTCTGATTAGACTCTCTCATTTTCTTATACAGCTTGGTAAAAACAAAAAGTATAAAACCAAATCCTATAGTTGAACTAAGAACAATTAGTGAATTAGCTCCGTTTTTAAAAACTGCGAAAATTACAATTGCAAATAAAAATAATGTAGGAATTTCATTCATTAATCTAAGTTGAAAAGGATTTAGATTAGCTGTTCCATTCTTGAGGTACGAAATATATTTTTTACAATAAAGATGATATCCTGTCATTAACAACACCAAAGTCAATTTCACATGTAACCAAGTATTCTCTTTGAACCAATCAAGTCCATAGATATATATCATTCCTAATCCGCAGATCCAAGTAATCATCATTGCTGGATTACATATTATCTTATAGACTCTTTGCTGCATTAGGTAAAACTGAGGCTGCAAAACACTACGTTCAACTTCAGACTTTTCCTCAGCCTCTCGATAATATACAAACATCCTCACTAGATAGAATAGGCCCGCGAACCATGATACAAATGCAATTATGTGTAACGCTTTGAATAAATATAATGCCATAATACGGTTTAGTTCTCTAAGGTTTCTTGCTGAGAATCTACAGGCTTATTAAAACCTATCACACTCTTTTCTGGCAAATCATCATCATAATCTTCCCATTGAGTAACTTCGTTTAAAAATTCCTCCATGTGACGAATTATATACTCTTGCCTCAATTCATGAGGTCGTAGGATCTCCAAGTTTTTTGGGGGTCTTGGCTCACCATAGCCATCAATATATGGATAGACAATCATTACCATTACTTTTCCATTAAATAGTTGCTGATAGACTAGCGCTCCTTGAGTCTTAATTATTGTCTTTTTGATATCCGTATCTTCAACTTTTTCCTGTATTCCACTATGAGTCCGACCTAAATCTAGTACTATAGCTTCTAGATTCTCCACCTGGTCTTTTATTACAATATCTGCAGAAAGTTTAGTTTCTTTAATTACTTTCTCTAACGTTTTTATAATCATTGGTCTAAGAGTTCTTTTCCAATCCTGACGAAAACTCTTGATATTGCCAAGTATCTCGTGATAATTATTCACCCTGCACTTTAATGTTGTAAGATCCATTGAAATTGTATTGCTTTTATCTACTCTAAATATTAGAAACAAAGATAATAATCACGAACATATATAAACAGCTAAAGCTGTATCATATATATACCGAAACATACACTATCGTTTAATTACTATAATAAATCTCTGAAATCTAGAATTCCGACGAAAGTATAATATATTTTATTTCGATACGAAATTAACATAATCGAATTTCCTCTCTTGAACTAATCTAAGGAACACTGAGACAGTTGTAACCACATCCTGTTCACAATACAATTTAATTCTCTCAATATCATTTTCTTCCCAGTAGACTTTAGACACCAAAGACCCCATCAAATTTGTCTTAGGTGACGATATGTTTAATACTGCAGATAGTAGGTCCAATGATATATAACTCTTATAATCACCAAATTTCCACATCTCCAAAGTATCAATTAAATGTCGCACTTGCCACGATTTCTTTCTACTCAAATTAAGTAATTTGGGCAGCTCTAAATCATGAATCAGCATTCTTCTACATATGACAGGACAATCGAATTCCTTTATGTTATGACCACATAAATAGTATTTTTTTAAGTTATTGAAATGCACATTAAGCAAGCTACTGAAATCCTTCAATATCTCTTTCTCATTATCACCAAAGTAAGACTTGACTTTTAAGACTATCTCATCCTCATCATAGGCAAGATATCCAACTGATATACATATAATTTTATTGAACTCCGCATAGATTGCAGCCTTTTCATCATAAACCTGAATACATTCTTCCCTATTTAGAGATAAATCTTTTGTGATCGTTTGTGCCTTCTTGTTCCATAATAATTTCAACCTTTCGGGTAGATCAGAATAATGCCGAACTCCTGATGCTGTTTCTACATCAAGAAACAATATATCTCTGAACATTCCTTTTTTCATATCTCAATATACAGATTTTCGCTCACTGCCAAAAAAAATAGCGAATACCCACTTGGATATTCGCTATTTGATTTCTGTATAAGAAAAAAAAGGTGGCGACCTACTCTCCCACAAATGCAGTACCATCGGCGCTGTAGGGCTTAA
>Ga0228620_1000276_pt1 | contig 31050 bp, 57 predicted proteins | sample 23DmetaG_FD_186030 | JGI IMG/M metagenome (GOLD analysis project Ga0228620, IMG submission 186030) | Seawater microbial communities from Monterey Bay, California, United States - 23D | ecosystem: Environmental > Aquatic > Marine > Coastal | place: USA: California | collected 2016-10-06 | reverse complement strand
ATATAGGTTTCTACTGTTGTCTATTATACAGTCGTAAGCGTAGCCTTCTACAGCCGGTACTACTACTTTTAGGTCTAAGCTAATAGCAGTACTTATAAAACGGTATTCAGCTAGAGCTCCTTTATTCCGGGTATTCATCGGATAGCGTTATTATAATTTGCGCCGTGTTCGCTGGTAGTGATTCCTTCCATACCAAAAGCAGGTGTCGAAAGTATTTAGGACTGTCGTCCTTAATCCAGCCCAAGGCTTTAAGAGCGTCGCTAGTGAATTTAACAGCAATAATACTATTATCCAAATCGTAACGGTAACGAACATTAGCAGTAACTCTAAAGCTATTATAAGGAGCGTCTTGATTAAAGCCCAGTTGCTCTTTAACCTCTTTGAGTGCAGCGTCTTTAGCTTTCTTTCTTTTTGTCCAATGTGAGCCTGCATAAAAACTATTTAAGCTAGGTACTTTACCTAGTGTTAGTACTATCTCTTTATTCTTCCTGGTCTTCATTCTCGCATTTGCAGTCGTAGTATTCTTCTAATAAACACCCGCCGCAGTTCTCGCAGGTTTCCTCTTGCTCCTTGTAGTAGCTTCTTAGGTCGTAGTCTAGTCTATCCATTAGCTTAGTCTTTTTCTATTCCGTTTTGATCCCTATCTCTAAGGCATACTTCTATAATTGTCATAGGCTTAGTGCAGTTGCAGCTCATTACAAACTTATTGTAGGGTGTGCATAAACATAAGCTAAAGCCAGTACGCTTAGAGCAAATATGCAGATCGTAAACACTAAAAGGTAGAATAGTATCCTTGTGGCTTTTTCTCTTTCACTCATCTCTCTTTGCCTCATTCATCAAAGCGTTTATATCATTCCAACTAAATGAACCTTTAATGCCAAAATCTTTATTTGGCTTGTGTCCCATTACTGTCTCGTAAATCTCTTCGTTTGTCATTTTCATCTCTCTTTGGTTTTATTAAGTATTATACACAAGCTTTAGCTTCTGTATGTAATAAAATTGCGTACTTCTGGTCAAGTAAATCAATAAAATCTTTTCGCTCGTTTAATAGGTACTTGGCAAAGTCTTTCCATTCTTCACCCCAAGTTCTAAGATTGGTTATGTTTGTTCGTAGTTCCTCTAAGTTGCCATCCATATTCCTGAGGTTGTATTCAGCCCAATCCAAATCACTTAGGTATGGTTCAGCCTCTTCAATATCTTTCAAGTTCCAATAAGCATATTTTATATTTCTTGACTCCGCTTCAAGTTCACAAAGAACCTTATCTATCAAAGGGCATTGCTCTTTTGGTTGTTTACTTATTCCAAATAAATCTTCGCTTGTTTTAGCGTTAAGCTCTTTCTTTATTTTATCAATATCACTCATCTCTCTTTGGTTTTAAAGGTTAAATTAAATTCATCTTTCAATTCATTGTAAACATCCTCAGCGTTAATCATCATATCACCACTTTTGGTTGGTATAAATTTCCAAGCTAATATTGAAAACAATTTATCCCATACAAGAAAATTATCGTTTTGTTGTTCTGTTGGTTGTTCTGTTGGTTGTGTTTGTTTCTCACTCATCTCTCTTTGGTGTTAAAGGGTTTTAATAAATCAAAATACAAACCAAACAACTTAAATCCTTTCAATCCCATTCTATGACTGAATCTTGGTTGGTTAGTCCAACTTAAGCCGTATCCAAAAACTCTAAACCAATTTTTTGTTATGTAGATTGGTGTTTTCATATCTCTTTGGTTTTAAAGGTTATAAAGGGTTAGCCGTTCCAACGATAGCTTTCATCTTCTTTGTCAGTTTTTGCTAAATCTTCCATTGCTTTGTCAATATCTTTGCCTAAATAATTACCTTGTTCATCTTCTTTTTCATAAGTATCCCAATCAAGGTCTGTGGTTATTTCATAAAGCAATTCTGCTCTTTCTCTCAAAGTTAGTTTTTCCCTTAACCATTTTTGGCTCAATATACTTTTTAAATCTGCTGCGAAACTCATCTCTCTTTGGTTTTATTAGCTAAATAGTCATCTATCATCTGTTCAGGTGCATTGTATATTGTAGGGTCGTTAAAACTATCTAAGTGCTTATGGTACGCTAATAAAAGTTCACGATGTTGGTTAACAAAGTGTAAACGCAATAATTTAAAATCAAGAATCCTTTCTGCCATCTCAATCATTGTTTGCTTATTTGCATTAGGCAAAGCGTCAAATTCTACTTTGCAGTTTTCTTGAGTATTCCACTCTTTTTCTTTTGCAACTTCTTCGTAATTATCGTGAAGCCACTTTGCTAATTGTTCTTTACTCATCTCTCTTTGGTTTTAAGGAACATCTTCCTGTTCTACACTAATTACTATGTTCTCAAAATTTAGGCTCTGGAGTGCTTTTCTACATTCTCTAGCCTTCTCAATACTATCAAATATAGCATTGAACTTTCCTTCTACAAATACTCTAAATCTTCTCATCTCATTTTATGTTTATGAATCTCCTTTAACATCTCCTTACATTCAGGTACATCTCCAAACTTTATATGACAGGATCTGCATACCGCCATTAGGTTTTCAATCACATCCTTATCCCCTGATCCTCCTGCACCTCTATTCTCTATATGATGAATATCAACTGCTCTGCTTCCACATACCTCACAAGGAATGAAATCATCCAGAACATAATTGAAGTGCTTCATATAGATCTTAGTATGCTTCTTCACAATGTTTCTCTAATTGTATAAGTGTCCAGATCCTGATTCTTCACAAAGAAGTCTCTGTATAAACCAATAGCCCTGTTGAACTTATGTTCTCCTCTCTTATAGAACTCCTCAGATACATCATATATCCCTATATCAGTAGATGATTTGTCTAGAGCAATAAATGTAAAATCCTTGTAGGATGTCTTGAATAGATTGCAGTAGATATAACATTGTAAGTCATATCCATATTTATCTGCGCTATAACGGAATGCCTTTAAATCCGTAGTTGTTTTGATATCAATTATTTCACTCCCTCTCTGGATATCTGCCTTGCCTCTAAACGGAAAGCCTCCTACAAGATCAACCATAGGAACTTCACATTCTGCATCTGATAGATAACTCAATGCAACCTCATTCCTATTAAACGCATCAGCCATTCTCTCTCCTGCATGAAGATCCTTTGTAGTGATGCAGGTCTTAGTTGTATCTGCTTGAGCCTCCTTATACTTCTTAGTATTCTTTGATGCTACATCCACCACCTCAAATATCTTCTCAAAGTTCTGAGGCTCTAGGATCATCACATGAATAATTCTCCCCATCAATAAAGCAGGTGAGTTCTTTGAGTTTCCATACTTCATATAGTTATGGAATGTCTTGGGGCTATCTAATAGCATCTTACAACTAGATGAGGATAATGCTAATGTGTTTAGAACTCCATAATAGAACTCATCACCTTTAGCCTGATCAATCATCCAATCCTGATCGTAGTTTGAACCATCTAACATTATCATAGCGTAGTGTTTAAAAGGATTGCTCCAAGTTTAGCAATTGATAGAACTGCGATAATAAATACGCTTGATGCTACTGCTAGAAAAGCATAATACTTTGCTGCTTGAATCTTTGTTGTTTTCATCTCTCTGATTTTTAATGATGGTTAAATATAAACAATTATTTTTAATTACTTATCATCATCATCAAAAAAAACTTTCCCAAGAAATTCCTCTATCTCATTAAGTCTCCTCTGTAAGATCCTGATTTGATTCAATGCTATGCCTAATGCAATCCCAAATAATACTAGCATCAGTATTTGATTTCTTGAACCAATAAATCCATAACATCTTCAATCTTTAGATAAGTAAACACATCCTGCTTTCCTATTCTACCTATCCACTTATAAAGCCCTTGAGAAGGTTTTACTCTATTTTTTCTAATTACTACTTCAGGAGAATAGATTTCACATTTATCTATCACTCTCTCTCTGAGATCATCTTTCTGGAAGATATAGAACTTATCAGGAAACTGAAAAGCTATATAGTCTGCTTTAGATTCTTTGCTGCACCAGCCATGATAACCCCAAACATTTAAGAACTCTAAAAGGATGAACCCATACTTATGCATAGGTTTTAATCCTTTCACATCAATATTCTTGCCCTCCCAATAAAAATCAATATGTTTCTTATCATCAGCAAGATTAGACTTCATCGCTCCTGTTAATTCTTTGAACAGGGCTTCTCCTTCCTTTCCTATGGAAATACAATGTGCGGCTCGGTTATCAGATTGTTTTAGCCCCTTCTTTAAATAATTATTGAGGCTCATCTAGCATATCATTAAGTTCTCTGATCCATTGCTTCCAGATACTAGGATTGCAACTGCAAGGCACATGATATTTATGGCTGAATACCCTTGAATGAATCTTAGCTATCATCTCCTGATCTTTCCTGCTGATTCTCTTCTCCTTCAGGATTCCACTAGATAGATATTCCTCCTCCTCAGGATCTAAGCACTCAACCTTCTTGTAAGGGAATTTATTATTGAGCCAATCCTTTCTCTCATCACATCCACAATCCTCTCCTGCAATAGCTTTTACTACTGCCTTAATTCCTGTAGCTTCTGTGATTTTCTCAATAGTATCTCCTAGCCCTTTAGATTTTGTCGTAGTCTCCGTTTTGGTAGTCTTCGTAATCTTCTTGGATTTTTTCGTGGATTTTCGCTTTGCCATTTTTGATAGTATTCTTAATTGATGTTAATCCGATATTAGTCTCTCTATGGATCTTGTTCATAGAATTTCCCTCCATATGAATCCTGATCATCTTGGAATCATACCAATGCATATTATCCAATTCCTGCTCCATCATATCAATCAGTTTCTCCATAGCTTCCCTCTCCTCTGGATAGGCTTCATAACTATAATTCTCTAGATCATCAATATCTACCTTCTTGATTCTCTTCTTTGTCCTCTGATATTTTAGAGCCGTATTGATGCAGGATCTATATACATAAAAGAAAGAAAGGGAGTCTCCCTCATAAAAGTTAGTCCTCCCTTCCTGTTCCAATTCTAGCAGCCTAAGAAATACCATCTGAACAATATCTGATGCTATATCATAAGAGCCATCTGTGTACTGCTTAATAAAGCCTGTTAATCTCTTAAAGTTCTTCCTATAAAAGTTCTCTATGCGATCCATGTTATTCCAATGATTCCAATCCCTACTGCTATCTGCAAATAGTGTAAGGGAGGCTCTCCATTCTCCTCTGGATAGTAGGCATAATTAACGCCTAACATAAAGCCGTAAAGTGGGTTAAATTCTATTTCCATCTGCTTCTAATATAACACCATTTCCCTCTAATTCTAATATCCTGTCTTTCAAGTTACTAACTTGCCCCTCTAATTCCATGATTCTCATCTTCTGTCTACTGAACTGAGCCATCAATGTATTATCAGCTAATATCTTCAGGCTGGGTTTATCAATCAGGATCCTTTCAGCAGTCTCATAATAGAATCTATAACTAGCACTCCAATCCATATTTGCCTCATGCTTTTTCCCTGCATGATGAATGGTAGCATGATTCTTACCAAAAACCCTGCCTACCTGATGAAGGCTCATATACTTTCTCATAGCAACCATCATTGCACTCCTAGCAAATACCTGATCTAATGTCCTGCTTCCGTTTGGAATCACATTAATCTCCTGATAATATGCTTTTAACACTAATCCTAATTCATCCATTTTATCTCGTTTTCTTTATCTATTATTTTTTGAAATGGTATTCTATGTAATGATCCTGATGATGCATTTCTTACTATGTAATAGCTAGATCCTACATCTATATCACTCTTCTCTCCATCTACTCTAGTTTGCAGATATGCATGAACCTCCATACATACGAACTCCATATTATTGATATAGAATTTCTGCCCTTTGTCCATCTTCCTTTTAAAACTCATTCATAAATCCTTCAATCGTTTTCTCTAATGATGCATTCTGTTTTCTTAGATCATACATCTCCTGCTTCAATTTACCATTCTCAACCCTAGCTTCTAGGATCTTCTTATCCAGAACATTGAAGTAATCTGTGATATGTCTGTAAACTGCTGAGGTATCCATCAGGATATTAAACACATCCCAAACCTCCTCTTTAGTCATACTCTCCTGACCATTCAATTCCTTGCTTACAACCTGAAGAGCAGCATATAATTCTGCCTCCTTCTCCATGTAGTATAATCTATTCCCTTCAAAATGGAGATCCATCTATTTCTATTTTTTTGGTGATTAAATCTAACCCATTTATTCTAAAGCCACAATTCCCTGTGGTTGATTCCATTCTTACAGGTGAATCTAATGGCGTTGGTCTGCCTCCAGATTCTAATTCCTTAATCTTCCTAACATGAATATCTGTATATATCCAATCTCTCTCATGTTGAGTATATCTATGGATCACAAAGAACTCATCTGATCTGTTCACGAATTTACCTCCTCCTTCAACATCTGATGCCATTGGAGGCATTGTATGTCCTGCATACTCATGATTACCCTTGAATACTTTTCTCAGGGCTTCAGTTGCAGGATGTGTATTAAGGATAGTAGTAACTCTATATTCCTTGCAGAACTTCCTTATATGGCTAGTTACTTCATAATGGTATTCATGTGTTGATACTCCCTTGAGATCCTCCTTCCTAATGGTTAGTGAATTATAAGGATCAATCATCAATCCATTAAACTCCCAAGCATCATAGATCTCCTTAGCGATATCTAACAACTCAAAAGCATTCAGGATAAGTTCACTATCTATAAATGCCCAATGCCCCTGCACAAAAGCATGATGTCTCCAGAACTCACTCTCATCAATCTGATTGATTGGCTTTCCTGCTAGGAACTCTATGATCTTTCTCTGTATGGATTGTACTTCATTCTCTGATGAATATACCAACCATCTAGATCCATTCTCTAAGGTATGAAGCAGTTGCAGGTATATCATTGTATGTGTTTTTCCCACATTCGCATGTCCTGTAACTACAACAAAGTTTCCCTCCTTGAATCTTAAATATTGGTCTATCTCCTGAACTCCAAATTTAGAGGCTTCAGCAATCTTTCCTGCTCTTGCCCTTTCCAGATATTTTATAGTGCTATCTGACTGCACTAAGTGTTGGTGAATCATCTCCCTAATCTAAACAATAATTTTTAATATCTCTGATCCTGAGAAAAAAAAAGAGCAACATTTCTGCTGCCCTCTTCTCATCATCAAAAAAAATCAGAAACGCAGATTAACTTTATTTCTACTTTTATAATTATATATTGCCTCAATCAACATAATATAATCATCTGTCTTGGCACAATCTAACAATGCCGTTGGTTGAATTTGTAACTTGCTTATAAAGTGAGCAAAATTAAAATGCTCATTGTTATACATACGGATTAAAGCAGATACAAAAGTTTTGCGATTTACATTTTTGTAATATCTACTAATCAAACTCAACCATTGATAAATCTCTTTTGCTCGTTCTTTATGCTTTGCTTTCCATGCTCCACTTCTGATATCATTTGTTGCAGATCCTGAATTGCTCAATAGAGTTACACAACTACTAATAGTAAGATCTGTTTCTTCATAGAAATTTATGAGATACTGATAATCTTTATTACCTAATTCTGCATAACCAGATATGAAATCCATCATCTTCCAATCTTTGGAGTTTTGATTATATCTCTGGATATGAGTTAGATTATAGCCGTTCTGCACTATATAATGTACAGGTAAATTCAGTTCCTTACAGGCTCTTAATCTATGTTGACCATCAATCACCTGATAGTCTTGATTAACAATAATAGGAGATATCAAATGTTCCTCCTTCATTGAGTCAATCAATCTAGATAAGTGTAAGGGATTAATGTTTCTGTTTCCTGTAATATCCTTGAACTCTGAATAGTTCATACTTTCTTTAACTTGCATAAGCATTGGTTTTAGAATTAAAAAAATAGGGAGGTCTAAGCCTCCCCTGAATTAAAATGGTAAATCATCATCTGACTTCTGCACAATAGCTTGAGCAGTTTCAATCTTCTCCTCTCTGGAAGAGAAGTGATTATTGTAGGTAGTTTCTTCTTTCTTTCCTTCTTCCAATACCCAAGCAACAAATGAATCAGCAACCTTCAGTACATCTGTACTCTTTGCTCCTTTGTCCTTTAACAGATCAACTGCTGCTTTTAAACAGGATTGCTTGACAATCATCTTCTGCTTATCATCATTACCTGATCCTGATGAATAGCCTCCTCCTCCTGAGTAAACTGCTTTGATCCTGTTACCATACTGAGTAGATGATATTTCATAATCAGCAGGTGCGCCCACTACGAACTTAGTTTGATCAGGCTTTACTGAAGAATACTCTCCAGAATCTCCGTTCTCAAATGTTAGGAGAAACTTGTATAAAGTCTTTCCATCTCTTAACTGATAATCCCCTTGTGGAACTATACTAACAACCTTAGAATTTTTCATGATTATTTAATTGATTGATTATTTTCTAATTGAGCAAGATGAGCCTCTAGCATTGCAAGTCTCTCCTTCATCCATTCACTCCCTATCTGTTGAGCGAATCCTTCTAGATCATCTAGGATCTGATAAATGTTTTCTGTATTCATATCTCTCTTTTAAGATAGGAGGGGTTTCCCCCTCCCTTTGATTTATTCTGCGATGAAGAATTTTTCGTTCTTCTGATTAATGATGATCTCTCCTTTGTCTGTATTGATGATCACTCCATTTGTTCTATCACTCCATTCTCCATTGGAATAGGAGAAACCTTTGATTCCTTGAAACTCTACTAAAAATCCGAATTCCAATAGTCTGTCTTTCTTGACGCGAATGCTTGTTCCTTGTGTTCTGTTTAACTCTTTTCTTGTGTAGTACTCTCTAAGAGTTTCATATGAATCTGAATATCTGTCATAAATAGGAGCATCAACATCATCTCCATCTGCAATTCTCTCATTCATGGATGATTCATATGTCCAAACATAGAATTTAGTTCCTTCTGTCATCTCTTTTGTTGTCATCTTAGTTTTCATATCTCTCTCTCTTTTGATACTTCAAAGAAAAGAAAAAAAACTGATATACAAAAGAATTATTAAAAATTATTTTAAATAATTTCTCCCTTGATGATTATCAGGGAACTATCCTTTGGTAATTCAGGATCTGGAATGATACTCAATTTCTTGATATATCTCTTATTATCATCCTCTAGAAGTCCTGCATCTACAATAGCATCCTGAGTGAACTTGATAGCCATAATACAATTATCAAGATCATACCTGTAATTCACTCTAGCTATTATTGAACAGGATTTAAGTTTAAAATCATAATCTAACTGATCAGATATTATCTCCTTCCATTTAGTTTTCTCCTTAGATCTGAATGTCCAATGAGGAGATGAATAGAATTTATTAAGACTTGGAATCTTACCTAATTCAATTTTGATTTCTACATGATCAGTCATATCCTAATCTCTTACCTACCTCAGGATCTAAATCATAGATCTTAGATATATATCTTCTCTCTTCTTCCTTAGCATATATTCTCTCTTCAGGACTTGAATCAATTCCTAAGTTCTGGAATAACATAGCCATTTCATGTAGGTATCTATCAATGTTAGGATCTCTCATCTGCTTCTCTTAATTCATACACTTTACCTTCCAGAACTAACTTCACATGATAACCCTCAACAGGAAATGAAGTAAGCCCTTTATCATTCATTAAGACTGCAATCCTTTGGGCATCTCTAAACTCCATCTGTTGTGATATTTTTGATAATCATATTCTGATAGATTCTTATCATAGAATCCAAAGTGAGATAAAAAGTGATTGTTAAAATCATCTTCTAATTCTCCTGATTCAATAAGTAAATTCTTATTTTTTACCATTATAGTATTATATATTATTATATATATTATATTATATATTATTATATTATATATTATTATATATATATATTATTATATTATATAGTTACTTAAGTAACTTAATAAGAATTAAGGTATATAGTATTATTGATATAATCAAGTATATAATATACTTATTGGAAAAAGTTTTTTCTTGATAAACAACCTGAGGAACTTTTATCTCCTTCTGGATCTTAATTGTATCAGGTAAACATTGAGCATCTATCCTAATAGTATCATAGAGCCTATTTAACTTGATTCTAACGGAGTTTCTCTCTAAAGTGATGGTATCATACTCCTGAAGAATTATAGTGTCTCTAAGAGCCTTATTTTCTGTTATTACGATTGTATCCACTTTCAGGGCAACTGAATCTAGGATTCTCGGATCTTTCGCAATTGCACGATTTAGGTGATACTTCGCACCACAAGCCGAAAAGAGCAGGGTTATTAGTCCTGCTCCTATTATTCTTCTTACCCATTTAACTTCCACAAGCCTCACAATCCTCTGGGTTATCAATGTTGCAAGTTGGTTGATCCTGATTGGTCAACTCATCAATGAAATCTTCAAAATCATTCTCCATCCTTAGAAAAAAATAATACAAATGCTACTCCGAAAAAAGTCCCTGCCTCAATCAATGTTGCCTTCTCAAAGGCTACTAATGCAATACCTGTAACAAACAGAATACTCCCTGCAATAGTTGTTTTTAAATTCTTAGTTACTCTATCAATCATTTTGCTTATTCATTATGTACCATCTTTGAGCAGTATACCCAATGGATGCAATCAATAACACAATCTTTAAAGTAGCCTCAATAGCACTAAAAGATAAAGCCATTGCTGAAACATTCATTAAATATACTTTCAAATCAGTAGTGTTCATATTCTTCTGTATTGAGTTCTCCCATTTTTTTTAAAAGCCTCCAAGATTTCTCCTCTATTGTTCTCTGTTTTGTAAGATACATGAACCCAAGCAGGATTTGAATCATCACCAAATTCCCAGATAAGTTGATCAAACTCTAGATTGTTCTTTATGTAATCAAAGATCTGCCAATTCTCAATAACTCCATAAGCATCTGCATCTATATCAAATGCCTCTCCCTTCATGTGCTGAGATCCTGATGCTCCTCCTATCATATCATTCAATGCCTTAGACCTATATCCAGAACTAACTGCAATAGGAGTATTGAAATGATCTCTCAATGGTTGGAATATCTTATTCGCTATCTGGATCAGATTAGATAGATGTTCTCCTGTGGGCTGATTACTGATCCCATATTTAATAGCAGTATTTGATTTAGTAACCTCAGCTAATGATAAATTCTTACTCAGTTTCATCTTTCGTAATTGATCCAATTCCTTGATTTATATAATCACCTTCACAACATTCTCTAGAATATGTATCTCTATCTCTACATAAACAGGCTCTTCTTTTGTCCTGAGGCACATTATATCTATTCTTTCCCATTAGGATACTATTTCAATGTTACCCTCACCATAAACATCTTCTAATGCTTCCTTTACCGCATCAATAAATAGGTATTCAGCAGTTTTATTTTTATAGTGGTCTACTGACAATTCTAAACCGCTGAAGACTGGGTTAAAGTCAGCTACACCGCTAACTGGTGAGAGTTCATTAGTGTAGGCTTCTTCACTTGCATAAAGAAAGGTAGCTACTTGAGCAGGTATTACTCCCTCGCTCTCGCTTTTTACATCTGCGTAACCTTCTGCAATAGTTACTACGCTACCGCTTGGAATTGTCAAACCGCTTGAAAGGTTTACCGATGAGTTGATTTTTATATACATTTTCTATTGATTAAAATAAGTTATTCCAAGAACTACCATCGTAACATTGTAATTTGTTTGTTGATGTGTTGTAAATTATTAAAGCACTTACAGGTTCTTCTATTGCTTCCACTTGTGTTGTGGTCATTCTTGGTGGTAGGAACCCTTGAGTAGTAGAGTCTATTTGTAATTTAGCAGATGCTTCACCACTTTGAATATCACCCACCAACATTTGCCCATCATCTTTAATAGATAAAGAATCTGTTCCCGATGAATTTTCAATTAATAGCGCAGTAGTTGAAGATGTTGCTCCGCTTCCTCTTATGGTCATTAAAGTGTTTGCAGTCTCTGGAGGTAAAGCACCTGCACCAAAAGAAAAACCTGTATTGAACTGCCTAAAATTTGAACCGCTATAATTGGATTGGGTTTGCCAATTATGAGATGCGTTGCCAACTCCGTATCCGTATAAAGAAACATTTGATGTTACACCAGCCGTTAGAACTCTTAACCATTGACCAAAACCTCTATGTTGTACGGATATTTGGTTATTGATTAAAACATTGCGGTCATCACTAAGTGACATTATGCTATCACCACTACTATTTTCTACTAATAAAGATGTGGTAGCACTTGTTGCCCCTTCCCCTTGAATATGTACTCTTGCCGTTGGTGTAGTTTCCCCAACGCCCAAACGCTTGTTCGTATTGTCCCAATTGAACAAAGAATCAGCACCAAATGCACCAGAATCATTGAATTGGATTTGTGTATTGCTACCTCCTGCCGATGCAGATACACTTATGTCTCCACTACCTAAAAGTGAGGTACTATTTATGGTCTTAATATTAGTACCGCTTACTAAAGTCTCTTGAACTGCTACATCACCACTACCCAACAAAGATGCTGAGTTTATAGTCTTTATGTTTGTACCACTTACTAAGGTGGCTTGTACGCTAATATCTCCGCTACCTAATACTGAGGTAGAGTTTATAGTTTTAATGCTTGAGCCACTAACTAAAGTAGCTTGTTTGCCGTTTATCTCAGTCTCTACATTCGTGATGCTCCCAATACCTACGGCAGCAGTTGATAGCTTTAGTGGGCTATCATTACCTTCACCATCGCTAATAGTTTTTAAAGATGCAGATAAGGCACTATTGTCTCCTACTTTTATTAGTGCATCAAATGTTGTTGCAGGGGTTAACCCACTTAATGATGTTCCCATATTAATCCCAAGTTTGTGTTACTGCCTCCCAAGTTGGAGAGGTTATATTCTGCCATTGCGTAGTGCTAAATATTTCAGCTACTCCACCACCTAATACCAATCTAACAGATGGCTGAACCTTCTTTAATAAAGATACAACAGGCTGAACTTTCTTCTCTATAGTTACTGATTGAGCAGATCCTAATATCATTGAAACAGGCATTATTCTGTAATATCTTGTTGCACAATAAACAATCCTCCTGCCCAAGTTTCTACCTCTGAAGTAGCAGTTTTCGTTGCTTGAATATCATAGTAATATTTCCCTGCACTCAGTTCCATGTCTCCTGCTGCTTTCTCCATCAATAGATTCCCAGAGGCATCCTTTGTGAAATCCCCATCATTAAAAGTCAATATTGCCGTTGATGCAGCACTTGATGTCTTAACCTGAGATTTAAATGTGTATGCAGTTAGATCAATAGGATTACTGCTTGAATCTACCCAATCCATATCTAGCTTGAAGGTATCATTCTTCATGCAGGTAACATTCAATGTTTGCTTTAATACTAAATTTGCACTTGCCATATTTTCTTATACTAGATTAACATAAACAACACCCCAACTAATAGTATTATCAGTTACTCCATTGCCCCAATAAGTTGAACTATATATGCTACCAAAATTCATTTTTTGCTATTCTTTTTCATGATATACTTCTTTAGCTTCTGGATGTTCTCCACCTTTGGCTTGTAAGTATTCTTAATTATAAAACCCATCCATTGAAGTTTTGATTCTTACTAGGATACATATCATCATCAGATGCTGAATTGTATTCAGGGAACTTTGAATTATAAAACGCCATATGATCCACAAATCTTCTTGCATAATGTTCTGCAATATCTCTCTCCTTCTGTACTAGATAATCAAGATCCTCCTTTGTAACATTCTGACCATTCTCTGATCCTTTAGTGTATATCCCTCCATTTGCTACTTTATAATGGATATAAGGCAGTATCTCTATTGCTGAATAGTGGATTACCATATCCTGAATATAGTCCGTAAAAAGGGCTAAATAATCTCCTGCTAAAGAATCTCCTGTTATATCACTCTTTATCTTGTTGAATAACTTAGTTCCTAGAATCCCCTGAACATGAATATCCTGAGCAATCTTAATGAATTGGATCATCTGATCTCTATCAACATTCCCATTGATTCCTGTTCTCTTAATAACATCACTAGGTGATACAAATAATATCTCAGCCATCTTAGTTTAGTTTTCCTCTGTTAGGCATATCAATCGGTCTAGTATTAGCAGTATCATAATCCTTAGGATTGATCTTGCTCTGTGGAACTCCTGCTGAACTTGCAGCACTAGGTGATACTCTTCTATCATTTTCTAGAGCCTCAGTTTTGCTCTTAGGCAAGAACTTCCCTTTATCTCTTCTTCTCATATAAACAAGCCTCTGCCATTTATGGTGGCAATACGCTCCTCCTTTATATTTAAAGATTGAATATGTAGATCTCCCTTTAGGAGCAAACTGCCCATTCACTCCAGAGAAACTCATTTGATTGATATCTTCCTTTCTATATACTTTGCCTCCATCAGATAATCCAACCATCTCAACACAGAATGTTCTTGAGTTATCCTTCAATGATCCTGAATATCTGTATCTTATTTTGAACATTCCTGCATCTCCTGATGATCTCTCCTCAGCATCACCATAGGAAGAAACTGCTGCCATACTTACAGAAGTAATAGCCTCTACAATCTCATCTTCCTTATCAGGATCATCCACATCCTGAACTGCAGTCAATTCCCATTCCTCTTCATCAATATCCTCTCCCTTATCAGCAAGGTATTCAAGCCATTCCTTCTCATCCTCTTTAGTGAACTCAGGAGCACTCATCTTAATCCCTGTTTCCTTCTCAATAGTCTCCTCATCTTGTACCTCCTCAACTTCTGTAAATTCTAAAGGAGCAAGTGTTTTGAAGTATAAGTCTAATGATACATTATTAAAAGCTAGAATCTGATCTAAGGCTTCAATCACCTGATTCTGCTTAGGTCTGATAACACTATTATCAAACAAAGTGAATGCAGTCTTTATCTCATCAGCATTGTTTCCTAATCCTGTCTGATCCTTAACACCAAACAACATAGGAGATGTGATTCTATGTCCCACCAATACCTTCTGCTGAGATTCTTTAGATAGGAACTCATATTGGTTATGAGCATCTGATAACTGAACAGGCTCAATAGATGCAGCAGTATCAGCACTATCATTGAATGAGAGAATGAATTTCCCTGCATTACTTGATCCACTCCACTTCTGCTTAATCTGTGATTCAATGATATTTCTCTCCTCCTCTGGAGGAACTCCATTATTGAAATTAACGATCATGCTAGGAGCAAGACCATTCTTGATATTGTTGATATGGTAGTTTGCAACCTCTCCCTCTAATTCAGCATATGGTAAAGCACCTTGATAATCAACAGGAGAATAGTAGTAAGATCCTGAACGATAAGGTCTGAAATACAATATCTCAATCTTATCAGATAATTCACCAAATCCAAATGCAGGAATCCTCTCAACACCTTTCTTGCTTCTGACCTTATCCCAATCATAAGCATAGTAATATCCCTCAATCTCTCCTTCCTCATTACATTTCTCTGCTCTGAGGCATTCCACAGGCATATGATGAACTTCAACTATTCTACTCTTATCCTGATTGTATATCAATTGGAAAGCACCATTACCAAGCATATAGTAATCATTGATTACCTTCTTCAATTCCTGATCTTTGATCAACTTCCTTAATTGAATATATCCCTCTGGATTCTTTCCTGAATCAGTAGCATCAATACCCTCTCCAAAAATCATGTCAATGATTCCAGAAGTAACTGCATTATTTGTAGGAGATCCATTGTATCTATCTATCAAATACTGAAAGTAATTGTTATCTGCTCCATACTCTACCCATCCCTTTCTGCTATTCTCAGAAATCACAGGGCTTGTATAGCTTGATAGCTGCACAAATTTGATACTATTCTCCATAAATCTTATACTCGTTATTCATAGTCTTTTCTGTTGTGGTCAACTTAGGTTGATATGTTCCTACTTCAGATCCTGAAGGTAATACATACATCTTATCCTGTGAAAGTAGCTTGACCTTTCCAACCTCCCATATCTTAATTATATAGAAGTTTTCAGGATAAAGAACAGAAGTATCATAGGAGAATGATAGTGTTTTTCTAAAGCTATCATATGTCCCTGATATATCCTCATAGATATCCTCTTTATCACTTTCTGATATAATCTCAATCTCAAAGGATTCTGTTGTAAAATCCCTGAGATACATCTTGATTGTTGGATTCGTAAATTCTTCAACTATTATCATACAATTATAAAACCCAAAACAACAATTGTAGTATATTTGCCATTCATCTCTCTAGGTAGACTATCTACCAAAAAAGAAAGCCCTTCCTTAATGGAGGGGCTTCTTTGATTATAATCAGGATTTAAGATTATGCATCTAAGTCATCAATGTTTGATGTGCTAGGAGTAATCGCAGCATCTACGAAATTAGCAGGAATCTTCTCCTGAGCAGTCATTGTCAATGTATATCCAGATAGATCACCCATTGCAGTTCCTGTAACGATTGTTCCACCTGAAACTGATGCACCATATTCTAAGCCCATCAGGAACTTATTTCCGTTGTTATCCTCTACAATCACATGAGGCATACCATTAGCAAGAAGTTTTAATTCCTGATGAGATTGTTTACTCATCTTCTTTAAACTTACATTCAATGTTTGCTCATAGAAAATAGTTCCATTTTCTCTAGATGAGGTAAAAGTTTGCTCAAACGAGGATGCGCCTTTTACTACATACTTAAACCAAACAGGAGTTTCACTAAATCCATCAACTACATCTGTATCTGTTGAATCATAAGTGATAGTACCTAATGAACCATAATCAGCGAAATATACTGCGTTGATTCCTCCAACTACATCCTTACAAGGTTCAGTTCTTCCCTTTGTTACTATACAAGCCATATTATTTTTTTATTAAAAAAGGGCAGACAAGCATCAGCCTACCTGCCCCTTTTAAGATTAATCAATCAACTCTTAGTCGTGGTATAATACTATATCATCAACAATACCATACTGAACACCTGCGGTAAAACGCATTACAAATCTCACATTCTGAGATCCATCAAGATCAGCCATATCTAGAACCTTAACTTCGTTGTGGTCTGATAAAAGACCTGTACCAAAGAATAGGTTAGACTTCTGAGCAGCTACCATATGGTTGTCTGGCATACCAGAACAAACAAATAACTTCACACCATCAAAAGCCAAGTTTTGACCTTGAGAGTACCATAATGTACCTCTGTTTTCTACACCACTTCCTGTACTTGCAATTGACTCAGTATCACCAGTACCTGCCGTTATAGAACCAAATCCACCTAAAGCACGAACATAAGCACGAGCAATGTTTTGTGATACATAGATGTACAAGTCTTCTTTTCCATATACTGAAGCAGGAATATTATCTACAACACGACCTAACTGAGTGATAACATTAGATGCAGTAATTGCAACACCTGTAATGTCTTGTGCAGCAGGAAGATCAGAATCTGCTTCCAATAAAGTAACTAAACCATCAAACTCACCTGCGGTAGCCGTAACACCTTGCCAGATAGTTTCCTCTGTTTTCTGAGCAACTTTATCAGCTACATAACCGATTAAGTAATCTGTGAATGATGCAGGTAACTCATCAAAAGCACCATAACCCATTTGTTCAGCTTCCCATTGATCATGGAAGTCTTTCTTACATAATTGCAGGTTTACTTGGAACTCTTCTGGAGCAAGTACACGATCTGCAATTGTTACATCTGTTGCATCAGAGAAATCACAAGCAGCATTCTTAACCAACCCTGTGGTTGCAAGAGTACGCATTGTTTCTTTGAATTTTACATTTGGTTTGATAGTGATACCTCCACCATCTAAAGTGTCAGCACTCAATAATGCAGCGGCAATGTATTTCCCTGCAAATTCTCCTGCATAACTACTAGTAATAGAATCAGCCATTTTTTTTATTTATTTATGATAGTTTACTATAAATTCTCGCCAATGTAGTTCCTCTACCTGACTTTGAAAAGTTCTGTACCTGAGGCTTCTTCTCAACAGGTGCAGCAGCTACTTTCTTAGCAGCAGGTGCTTCACTCATCTCAACTTTCTCCTCAACCACTTCCTCAATTACTTCCTCAGCAGATTGCTCTTCCTTAGGCATCATTGCAGCAATCATCTCTTTGATTTCATCAATAGCAGCAGTAAACTCTTCTTTGCTTACATACGCCATCTCTTCCTCAGCCATCTCAGTAGATTCTTCTTCAGCAACAGGCTCTTCAGTAACTTCCTCAGCAACCTCTTCAGCAGCATCCTTGATTTCTTTAATGACTCCTTCCTCTTCAATTACTAGGATCTTACCATCTTCCAATTCATGCTCTCCCACAGGAGCAGCTACCTTCTCATCATCCTCACCAATCAAGAAAACATTCTGACCTGCTTCAAATGATTCTGCTTCTACAACAATACCATTAGCTAGTTTCATTGTAGCCATCTCAACTTTAACCTCTTCATGTACTTCTGGAGCAACATCTTCTGAAGGTGTTAATGCCATTTCAATCTTTTTAAACACTTCTGTTAAATTCATTTTTCTGAACTTTTCTAATTAAACAACTTAAAACTATCTTTTTGGGTTACTTTCATAACTCTCCCAATTCTTTCAATTTACTCTCAGCCCATCTCTTGCCTGATAAACCTCCCCACAATAAGTAAGATATGTATCCACATGATTCTTTATCTCCCTCATCATAATACTCCTGCGCTCTGCTTAGGTATGAATACATCCTCTTAATGGTTTGTAGGCTTAAAGGGCTTTTTTGGCTGAGTTGCTGCGCACGAATTTTCCCAACTTGAGTAGCACATTTATTTCCTCCCTTCTCATTGAGTTCAATCCCTCTCTTTGCATTGTTAGATACTGAATTAGGGTAGTCTCTATAACTCTCCATCTCCAACTTTCTCCCTGACTTGTATCTCTTATCATCTTTGATAGTAGCCTTTATTACTCCCAATAGATAAAGTGATAGGAGATGTTCTGCTTCTTCTGATTCAATTTCTGATAATTGAGAACTGAGTTCAATAGTGGATTCTCTTTGCATGAACCATCCTTCAATGCTAAAACCTTTGACCTTTCCACTTTTGACATATTCCTCCCAGATATCTTCATTATTAACTTTCATTGAAACCATCCAAGTACCCACAGGATACTCTAAGCCATAGGCTCTGCTCTTATCTTTCTCAGGATCTTCAATGATCCAACTCTCTACTAAAGATAAGCCTGTGATCTTCTCCTGATGTTCTAAGGTAGCATTCCCCTGCTTCCCATTCATGAGATATAATTCAGATGCTCTCCTGATAGTCTCCTTCGTAAAGAATACATAATACTCCTCATCCTGATCTCTCCTGTAAATAGGCTTCTCTGGAATCATAGCAGCACCCATCAGAACTCTCTTCTCAAGATCTACCTCCTTAAACTCAAATTTGTAATCTTTGCTCAAGGTGATAAAATCCTCCTCTATTGCAGGATGCTCAACGATACTGATTGCATCTATACCATGCAATAGTTTCTCCTCATCCAATACTAACTCAAAAAACTTCATATTATTCTAGTGTTGCCGTTTCCTTTATTTTTCTATCCATCTTATTTGCATTCTGGATATCCTGATTCACTACATACGCTCTCACAGGTTGCCCTTGTAATGATTGAGTAATTTGATTTCCTAAATCAGATGCTTGAGTATCTAATGCAAATCTAGGGGTTGAACTTGGTGCAGATATATTAGGTCTGGGTACACCGCCAAGACCTCCACCGCCTCCGCCACCTGTTGGAACTTTAGCCAAAATATTTCTAGCCTGACCAACTGCATTCAATACCGCTGCAACCTGAGTAGCATAGAAGATAGGGAAAGCAAATGGTGCGGCAGGTCCTGTTGCCTTAGCACCTTTCTGAGCGATATCTAACCCCTGAACAAATCCAAGTCCTGTATTGATTACAATATCTGCTAATGCTGCTGCTTTTGCTGCTGCCGTTCCTTCCTTTGCAAATCCTCCTAAGGCTCTTACTACTCCTCCAATAGATTGAGCAAATCCTAACTGAGCAGCTAACTTAGCATCAAGTATTGCCTGTTCATCTAATGCTTGTTGCCTTGAAGTTTCTGTATTCTTATCTGCAAACTTCTTATTAACTGCTGCTATCTCCTCATTCTTGAGCCTATTCAATTCAGCCTCATCAAATCCATATTCTGCTGCGTTTGCAATAAGTGTGTTGTACTTATCCTCTACTGCATTCAATTCATTTGTCTGAGCATCATTCTGAGCCTCTAATATCTTGTCATATTGTGATGATAAAGTCTCTTGTAATTTTGCTTCTTCTGCTGCTAGGGCTTCATCCCTCTTCCTGATTTCCTCATTAAGTTTAGCCTGTGCTTCTGCATTCTCATCAGTTACTTCAGTATTCTCCTCTGTTCCTTTTGTGAAGGCATTCAATCTTGTTTGTAAGGTTCTTAATCTTCTGGATCTCTCCCCTTCTAACCTGATCACTTCTGCCTCAGCATTTGCCTGTTCTTCTAAATCCTCCCTAGTAGATTCCCCTAATGCAACTCTCTCTCTAATGATTCTTGCTCTCTCTTTAGCTATAGCAATCTCATCATCTGCAATCTCATTCTGCAATCTAGCAGCCTCCCTCAACGCATCTGCTCTCTCCTCATTAGTCTTATTCTCATCCTCAGCAACTAACCTCAACTCTTCAATAGATGCTCTCCTCTCTGCATTAACCTTAATCAAGGCAATCTGTCTATCCTCTAATGCTTGTTGGGCTTTTTCTAATTCAACTGCTGCTGAACCTTCTTCCTTCATCTCATCTACGATTCCAGATAATGATGCTTTCAGGATATCTACACCCTCTGAGAAATCACCACTCAAGATCTTAAACAACCCCTCTCCAAATGAAGAAACACGATCAATAAGCACATCCACTACTGCACCAATTCCCTTCATTGCCTGAGATAGCTTATCAGCCCCTCTCTGAGTCTTGGTAAAGAATGAAACTAATGAAGCTAAAGCAATCACTAATAGACCTATCCCTGTGGCTGCAATAGCAACCTTCAAAGATTTCATTCCTGTTACTGCATTCTTAATTCCCTTCACTCCATTCCTAAATCCAGAAACTAAGCCCCCTGTTAATCTGTCTGCTTGAGCAGCAACACCTGAAAGCCCTGAAGAAAGATTATTCACGCCATCCTCAGCACTCTTGGTATTTACATTGATATCTATCTCTTTCTTAATTGCCATCTAATCTGTTCCTTTGCTTCTCTCCATTTAGTAAGAATCTTCCATTGTCCTTTTGCAATCATCAGATCCTGATTTGTTGCCTCTTGAATACGGAGTTGCTCAATTATAAAATCCAATTGCATCATATATCGTTTAGAAGTTCAATATCTGCTTCCTCTGTCCTGAGGTTAATCTTCATCTGATTAATGATATATCTCTTTCCATTGATATCTAACTTATCATTCATCTTCAATCTGGATGTGATGCTATAAGGAAGTATTGCTTTCATAGAATATACCCTCCTGCTAGTAGAATATAAATCCGTTACATAATCCTCCCAAAACTGATTGTATAAGGTCTGAGTATAACTCTGCTCATGTAATGGATCTACTTCCTGACCAAAGGTTAGCATCTGAGTTACATCTTCTGCCGTTGAATTATTCACATTAGCACATAAATATACTTGGTTGGATGCCGTTGTAGTTCTCTCAGTCTCATCTAGAAACCCTATTGGGTAGGATGTGATATCTAATGTCCCTGAAGAGTAAAATATCACAGGAGAACCGATATATGGATCTCCTTCTTTATCTATGCTTTTTCCTACTAGGAAATTAGTTACTCCATTACTAGGATCATCTAGCTTCTGATATCTCATTATCTCAAATGTTGATTCAGTAACTAACTCTCCTCCATCAAATGTGAAATCAGCATTTAGATCTCCATATCCTCTACCTCCATTAGTCTCTCTATATGCTCTCATAGGATAGCTATCAGCCTCCTGATACTTGAATGATATCCTCTTATACAATTCAGGCTTATTAATCTTCTGTGATGTTGTATCTACATATTCTGTAATCTCATATGTTGATCCTGAAGAATACCAATCATCTAGAGTCTCAATATTAAATGCAGTTCTAGAAGTAGGCTCAATAACTAGGTTAAACATCTTCACTAATCCAGATAGGAAATCATAAATCTTCATCTCAGGCATCTGATCACTCATCTCCACATTTGTTACGAATGATTGTGATGTTGATCTACTTGCAGTCCATAGGATAGTGCTAGGAGTATCAAAATCCCTCCCTGATGCACTAGCTGAGGTTATTGTGATTGTACTTCCATCCCAATTCACAGGAGGTGAGAATCTCATCTGTATCTCATCCCCTGTATTAAGACCTACAAAAAACATTGTTGCATCTGTTACATTTCCTGAATGAGATCTGCTAGAATAGTATGCACCATTGATGTAAAAATGCACCTGATAATCACTTGTTGAGGTTATGCTATATCTCCATTGCAAATCTGAATAGGTAGAAGGTATGGTTGCTACATCTTCTGTGATATCAAATCCTGTTCCTGTTGCTGATGTGAAATTTATCTTCTTAGCAGTAAATCCGTTCTCCTGATTCTTGAACATATATCCTTCTCTCCTATGTCCCCAAAGGAATAAATCTGTGAACTTACTTGTTCCAAAGAATGTGCTTGTAAAAGTGATTGAATATTTGCTCTCTATTGCATCTATCAACTTACTAATCTTGATAGCAGGTTTCAACTCAAAGTAATCTAATCCATGAGTGTTATTTGTTGAGTGCCATGCTATATCATTATCATTGTGATCTGAAGAACTAGAATCATAAAACCAATCTGCAACAGGAGATATCAATGGATAAATAACATTCCCAGAATGAAGAGGGGTAGTCCCTTCCATTGCTCCCCTAATTACAGATCCTGAATAGGAATGATCATATGCTGATAAATCCAAATCAATCAACTCATCCTCTCCAAATAAGTCCTTTAGATTTACCCCTGCTGAGAAGAATACAACCTCATATGCTGAAGGCTTTCCATTCTCCATATTAACACCATTCAACTCAATGCTCCCTTCTCTGAATACTTCCTTATTCAAATAGATAATAGCATCCTGCCTCTGTGATGCACTAAATCCTCCTGTAATATCACTATTGTAATAATGCTTGAAGATATCATTGTTATTCCTAGATGCAGGAACTGAGAAGTTCTGAGTGAAGTCTGTAAATAGCTTACTGATATCCCTCACATTCTGAATGCTCAATGTGATATTCACATCCTCATCCTTAAACAGATCTAACTTCTCTGAGCCAATATATATCTCTATCATAGAACTGCATTTTCAGGAGTTGCAAACTCCACTTGTAATGTGTAATTGATTGTCTTATCATTAATGTGTTTCTGTACTCTCAATGATCCTGTTGTGATGTTTACTGCTCTGAAATCTTGAGTAATGGTATATCCATCAACTACCTTTAAAGTTGTTCTATTAATAGTCATGATTACATACTCACTCATCATCATATCCTGAATCTCATCAATCAATCCCTCATTCACAAATCCTGTGTTTAAGGTAGTAGTCTTTCTAACCTCATGATTGTATGTCCTTAATCCTCTGGAGTTATCTGCCCAAGTATATCCTGATGAAGATGCTGATCCTACCTGTTGCCTGTATGTCTCTTTACTGATAGCTATATCCTCATCCTTTCTCTTAAAGAATGTTATGCTATCCCACATCCCATTTCTATTCACATACTGCAACTGCACAGGGCTATACTTTGCCTCACATTGATTGTATATCCTGATGCTATCCTGCACTTCATTTGAATTATCTAGAATCTCTATATCATACCAATCTAAAGTATCAGGTAGCGAAAAAGTACCTCCTTCTGTTACTATAAAATTTTGCAAATTTGGAACTCCTGCAGGAATCAATACAACTCTATCCTCAGCTAGGTTAGATGTTCTATCTACAAAATCTGAGATAATAAATGTATCTGTTGAAGCATCTGATCCTGTATATTTTATCTTCCTATGATCTGCTTGAAAATCACTTCCTGTATCTCCTAAGAAAACAGGTAGGTTGTAAGTGTCAAGTCCTGATAAATATTTCTCATCTCCCTGAACTAAGAATGTTGCTCCTAAATCCTTATTTACTCCATCTAAGAAATCAGAATACCCATCTGTTATCAATGCAGTTGTAGTTGTTCCTGTATCTTGAACTGATGCAGGAGTTGAATCAATATATCCTATGGTATAATCTATATTCATCCATAGAACAGATTCTGTTCCTAGATTATCAGGCTCTTCTACTGATATCTTATCTAACTTCTGATTAAACAAGTCCTGCAATAACGGAGCAATATCAGCATTGGGATATACATCCACAAATCCAGATGTTCTATCAATCGTATAAACAGGATCTGAAGGTCTTGCATTCTTTGCCCCTGTCCAAGCATATATCTCTAGCTTGAATTGTTGCATAGTTACTGAACTTGCTCCATCCCATGAAATCATTATTGGAGATCTAACCCCTAGCAACCCTGTTGGACTAATTACTGCCATCCTTGTATTGTTCGTTTAATTTGTCAATCGTAAAATCAAGAAACTCCTCCACATCTAAAGCATATGCCTCAGCCACCTCATCAGGCAACTTCTGGAATCCTAGATTGAAAGGTCTAGTATAAAAGTTTGAAGGCTCAATGCCCTTCTTCCCAATGCTCTTAACAACTGCCCAAGCAGTCTGATCATATGTCTGGAATCTACCTGAGTTATCTCTGAATTGTATTCTCCTATCTTGTACCCATTTCCTCAGAGGTGAGAATGGAGGATTCTTTCCTGCTTTCCTTCCCTTATCTACCCACTCACCATATTCTTCCATCAGGAAGTCAAACTCAAATGAATTGGGCATTGCCTTTACCTCATAATCTAAGGAATCATAAAGGCTATTAGTTACATTCTTCTTCTTCCTAGTAAGGTTCTTTCTAGATTCCTTGACTAAGTATTTACCAAACTTCTCTAATGCCTTCTTCGTATTATCCATTAGCAGATGTTGTTAGGATTGATTGCTTCTATCTGGAGAGTTGCTTTCCATCCACAAACATTAGCCTCCATATCCTCATCAAAAGGTTCTGCAGCAGGATCGTTAGCTAACCTGAAATAAGCATCATATTCTGTTCCTCTCCTGAAGGTTGCTAATATCTCAGATATTGCTGCAAGTGTTCTATGGTATATATCCTGCTTCATCATATTCCCTTCAATAAGATCCTTAGAATCTTTAGAGTAATCTACTATATCCATAACTAGCAAATCAAACTCATAGGTAATAGTTCTTTCTTGCAATACTGCATTCCCTGTAATGATATGTGCTATTGGGAACATATCCTGCTTTCTAAAATCCAGATCAAAGATGTTTCCCCAAGTAACTTGGTTTACCATATCATTTGCTGATGCAGCACCTTCTAATGCTTCTGTAATTTGATAATATCCTTTCTTCATACAATTAAAAAACCCTATTTGCTAAAATAGGGATAAAAAAAAGAGAGAGCCACCATAGCCCTCTCTAACACCTAACAACAAATCTAGCACAACCTAGATACCTAAATGAGGATCTTCTTCCTCTTCTTCGCAATGACAATCAAAATACTCCTCTATCAAACATCCTCCACAATTCTCACAGGTAGCATCCTGATAATATTGATAACTTGCTAACTCTCTATCCAGATAATCCATTACTCAAAGAATTCTATAAGGTTCAACAAATTACACTTAAAATTAAATGTCAGGGCTATACTCTGACAGATCCCTAATGGAATATCTATAATGTAGTTGTGAGATTTCAATGCTCTCTCTACTACCTCAGCAGTTGCAGGATATGTCTTTCTCTCCTGTTCTAATGTTGCTAATGCCTCTGGGCTTAATCTTTCGTACAAACTCATCTCTCTATTTTTTTGAATCTTGATATTTCCAATATGCTTGGCTTACTGCATCACTATCTACTCTTCCATAATCAGATAATGTAATCCAATTCACAAATAACTTTGCTTGTTCCTTCTTAGGGAAAAAGGCTATGGTTTTGCTTGTTCCCGCTCCGTAGAATACTGACCATTCTTTCTTACTGGTCTTGTAGTTAAATCTCTTGATAATATCCATATCTCTCTATCTTTTTAATGATAATCAAAGATATTAAAAAAGAATCTTAATAACCTAATCCTAATGGTTATTTTTTTTCATCAATGATCTCTCCACATTATTCTTATCAATCTCATACTCCAGAAATGTAAGAGCAGTTCTCAATGGTAACTCTGTTACTTCCTCAAATCTAAGGAGATTGCCTTTAGCAATTTGATATACGACTCCATACCATCCCCACTTTCTACTGAATTGGGATTGTGCATCATATCCTTCTTCTTCTCCTTCTCCAAAGATTTCAGGAAAGTTATTTGTAAGTCTGTCACGATACGATAAAAAAAAAGCAGACAACCCATAAAGATATCAGCACCTAAATCTTGAAAGCCTAATCCATTGTGCTTATCAGGATCATAATTCTCTATATCATGCCTACCAAACATCTTCTTTGTTATAGGTCTATACAATACCCCTAATATCTTCTCAGCCTCTTTGTAAGGCTCTTTCAGGTATGTATCTAGGTCTATGTATTCCCCTAATGATATATCCTCTAATTTGGGATGAAATCCATACTCCTTCCCATTGTATTGGAATGATTTAGTAAGTGCAGGTTTCTCAGATAATACTTCTCCTAGCTGATTCCTTATCTCATCCAGATCTTTCTTCTTCATACCCTCCTGCATATCTCCATCTAACCCACAGAAATAATACAGAGCCAACTGATCACCATTCTCCTCATCAGCATTTAATATAAACTCCTTATACTTCCCTAGCTTGATATCTCCTAGATGCTCAGGTATTGTAATCTTAACGGATTGTGTATCTCCCATAGTTAGGTTTGCTTAGTTTGTTGTATATACCATATCTCAATGCATCAATCAAGTGATTCCATTTATCCTCTGGCTTATTCAGGAGGTTTCCATTCTTATCCTCCATCCATTTATAATTCTCCATCTCCTTCATCAAGTTAGCCCCTAAGATATGTATTTTGTATCTCTTCAACATATCAATTCCTGCATTAACTGAATCTGTACCCTTTGCAGTAGGCTTGATATTCCATCCCATCCTATGCAATTCTTCAATACTCTTAGGCTCTGCTGAATCTCCATAGATCTCATCATATCTCCCTATCTCTAACTTCTTGAACTCTCTGTCTAGATCCTGATTAGTTAGCCTAGTAGAATATAGCAGTTCCTCAAAATACAGATTATTACCTTCCTGATAACATCCTACCAATGCACTAGGATCATTAGTGAATCCAAAGTCTAAACCAAATGATAGGAACTTAGCCTGATCAGGTATCTTCTGGATAGTTGTGAATTGGAATACCTGCGCTCTGTTTGTTCCTCTCTCTCCTAATCCATAAACCCTCCAATAATGCTCATCTGTTTCCTTCAGTCTCTCTATCTCCTGAATGATAGTATCATCTAGAAATGGATTATCTAGATAGGTTGTTTGATAGAAGTCTGCATCATCTCTTGGTATAACTCTATCATATATCCAATGGAATGTATCTGAGGGATTGTAATCCAGAATGATCCTGCCGTTAGTCCTGAATACGATTTGTTGCCAATCTTCAAAGGTGAGTTCATTAGCCTCATTCAAGAAAGCAAGATCTCTCTTCCTACCTCTAATCTTCTGAGGTTGATCCATAGATATAAACTCCACAAGATTCCCATTGAGTATGTATTCTGAATTGGATTTGTTATGCTTCTCCTCCTGATAGATTCCTGCTCCCTTCAGGATATCAAGAAAATCCCTCATCACAGAAGAGCGAACTGCAGGAAAGGTCTTTCTAGCTATTGTTATTGTCTTGCCCTCATGATTTGTGCAATAATAGAAAATGAGCCAAAGGAGAATATTGTATGTCTTTCCTGACCTTGTACCTCCCTGCTCAACTATGATCTTTTTATCTGATCTCTTTAGATGTCCATAGACCTTGTTAACTTGGATCTTGCTCATCCACTTCCTCTATCTGGAATGTCTTTAACCCCTCATGAGATATCTCCTGTCTCTCAACATATCCTCTCTTCTTTCCTTTAGTCTTTAGGTAGAAGATTGTTGAGGTTGGATTACCTCCCTTTATCTGTTGATGTAATTGTGATTCTGCGAAATCAAGTGCTACATTGGATATATCATCTACTGCTCTCTTATACTCAGGATCTTTCTCCATCCACAGGTAATGAGTTGTTCTTCCTATTCCTACGCTCTTACAGGCTGATGTTACTACTCCTAATGATTTCTCTAAGGCTTCTATCATTGCCTTTTTATGTTGTTCAGTTTTGTCCATATGGATTTCCGTTTATCTTAATCTCAAGTGTTGGATCAAGTTTCTTCATTCTGTCTATTGTTAATTGACAATACTTAGGATCAAGTTCTATTCCATAGGCAATCTTATTCAATTGATGAGCCGCTACCATTGTTGTTCCTGTTCCCATAAAACAATCAACTACTCCCTCTGATTTATCCATCAATTTTCCTATAACAAACTCAGGCAAATGCATTGGAAATGTTGCAGCATGATGTTGTGAAAATTCATTAGATCTCTGAGGAGGGGCAGCATATACATTTGATATTGTTCCTCTCCAAGATGATAAAGGTATTGTTCTGGAATTGTTGTGCATATTAAATACTGCTAACCATTCAAATGTTGATGAACATACACCTGAAGCCATTGCAGGAGCAGAATGTCCTTTATCCCAGATTAGCATATCAACAAGTACATCCTTATTCTGATGAATCCAATCAATTACTAATGTTTTGTTGTTAGCTAACATCTGAACATTGAAACATACTCCTTTTGTATATGCTAAGGAATTAGATAAAGATTCTTGAAGTAGATCTAGATAATCTATTGAATCATCCTTATAATCTTCATAGAAGTTTCCTCTCTTAGATGCTGATTTGTTGCCTGTAAGTTTAGAAGATTCTCCTGCATTGTAAGGAGGAGAAGTAAATGCAATTGTATTTTCTTGAATATTTAATTTTTCCCAATCAGATCCTGATGTTGCACTTCCACAAACTAAAGTGTGTTTTCCTATTGTAATAACATCTCCTAATACTATATCAGTTTCAATTTCATCTCCTGCTTCAAAGTTATCCTCCTCTGCTTCTAATACCTCATCTACTGCCCAATCATCAGGGATATCCATTCCCCAATCAATGAGTTGTTCTGTATCCCATTCATTAGCTAGAAGATCCCAATCCCATTCACCAAATGAACTATTGTCCTTAATGATAAATTCCTTCTGTTGTTCCTCTGTGAGATTATCTGCAAAGATGATAGGTACTTGTTCAATTCCTGCTTCTTCACAAGCCTTCAATCTCATGTTGCCTCCCAGAACTACCATATCCTTATTCACTACAATAGGTCTAAGTTCTAACATCTGAGGAAATTCCTTAATGCTCTTTACTAACTTCTCAAACTTATCTCCTTTGATGAATCTAGGATTATCAGGATTTGATCTTACCTGTCTGATGTCTACTCTTTCCATAATTATAAAACCCTATTCTTTTATGTTGCGTTTTCTCTCCTCTCTGATTATTTTGTTAATCATCTGCTGATTCATCCTCCTCTGTGATCTGTTAGGAGTTGCAGGAGCAGGAGGAAGATCCACAAAGTTAGCTAAGAAGTTCTGCTCATCTCTAGATAACTGCCCTCTCATATGCACCTGAATCAGGATATGCAATAACATCTCTAGATTATTCCTATTGACTAAAGTTTGTTCACTCTTACTCATTACATTCTTATTAGTCTCAATCTCCTTTGATACTTTCTTATCAATAGTGCTGAGTTGGTTATTTGTTTCTGGATATCTTCTGTCCAACCAAATCTTGATGCTTGAATACTTAGATTCACTTGATCAATCATCAGCATTTCAAGATACTTCTGAACCTCCCTGATATGTTTGTACTTTCTAATCATTCTCTATTCCGTTTTGATCCCTATCTCTAAGGCATAGTTCTATAATTGTCATAGGCTTATTGCAGTTGCAGGTCATTGTTTTACTTTATGGTGTTTATTGGGGGTTAGCCACAATTAGAACTCGTTTCAATAATTCTATTTGCAGTTTAACAGAGTATCCATTTTTTACACCTGTTTCTATATCATCAGAAAGTTTCTGTTTCGTAATGCCCATTTGCTTAAATGTTTCTTCAATAATTTCTTGATGTTCTTCATATGTCATCAAGCCTTCTTTAGGTATTACATTATTAATCACTTCATTTATTTCATTTTCGTATTTCATCTCTCTTTTGTTTTATCTTAAACTTATTGTCGGGTGTGCATAAACATAAGCTAAAGCCAGTACGCTTAGAGCAAATATGCAAATCGTAAACACTAAAAGGTACAATAGTATCCTTGTGGATTTTTCTCTTTCACTCATTCTCTTTGGTGTTAAGGTTGTTAATAATCTCTCTCATCTTAATAAGAAAATCTACATCCTCACTTTCACCATACACATTCACAATTCTATCGTGAATCCATCTTAAATGGGATTTACCCCTTATTTCTCGTACTGCTGCTTCAAACTTTTCTTTTTCGTTTTGTTTTGCTATAATTCCTGCTTTAAATGATTGATAATTTTTAGGAATACCAAAACCAAATCCTAGAAAAAAACTTGCATACCCCCAACAAATACCTAAACCAATAACTTTTATTTTTTTACCAATCACTTTTACACCAAACAAGTAAGGTGTTATTGCAAAATCTTCATTATTACTTTTAGTATTCATATATCTTCTAATCATTTTCATCTCTCTTTGGTTTTAAAGGTTAAATTAAATTCATCTTTCAATTCATTGTAAACATCCTCAGCGTTAATCATCATATCACCACTTTTGGTTGGTATAAATTTCCAAGCTAATATTGAAAACAAT
>Ga0228620_1000240_pt1 | contig 33485 bp, 40 predicted proteins | sample 23DmetaG_FD_186030 | JGI IMG/M metagenome (GOLD analysis project Ga0228620, IMG submission 186030) | Seawater microbial communities from Monterey Bay, California, United States - 23D | ecosystem: Environmental > Aquatic > Marine > Coastal | place: USA: California | collected 2016-10-06 | reverse complement strand
ACCTTAAGTTCTAAAAGGGAACCTAAGGAGGCACCAAAGGAGGCCTAAGGCTCCTAAGAATAACGTAAATAGTTCATATATGTATTATAAAGGTATTGTGGTATTCTTTAAAATGTGGTATAATATATAGTATATTCTAAGCAACACTTTAGAGGGACTTCGCGCCACCTAAGTTACCCCTTAGTTGAATACTTTAATGAATAATTTAAGGTATACACCAAAGGCCCCCTTAGGAGGTAACTAAATAGGTTCATTTAGATCCCCTCTAGAGAGTAACCCCTTTAGGAACTAGGGAATCCAAGGGGTCTTAGGAATATAGGGGACTCAAATGAAACATAAGACAACATAAGCCTACAGAGGATAACTTATGTCCACGGAAGAACCAAAGATGTCTACAGAAGAACCTAAGGTTGCACCTAAGAAGCGTGGGAGGCCTACAAAGGCTTCTACGGAGCTTAAGAAGGTAGGTAATAGAGGTAAGGTAGGTAGACCTAAGGGTGATGCCTCGGTAATCAATGAATACAAAGCTCGTATGTTGGCTAGTCCTAAGTCAGGTAAGGTATTAGAGGCTATCTTCAATGCAGCCTTAGATGATGACCATAAGAACCAAGGTGCTGCGTGGAAGCTAATAATGGATCGTATAGCGCCCACAGCGGCCTTTGAGAAGGATGTAATCAAGGATGCAGGTAGGAGTGCCATACAGATAAACATCACAGGAGTGGGGTCTACAGAGGTCTCCGAAGCACCCTTAGGCTCCTCAGAAGCCTTGGAAGGCCAGTGGACAACTACAGAAGTTTCTGAGGAGCCTAAGTAGTGACTGATCTTAACGTAGAGTTACTCCCGTGGCAAACCAAGGTATTTGAGGATCCTACGCGCTTTAAGGTTGTCGCTGCTGGCCGAAGAACAGGGAAGTCTAGGTTAGCTGCATGGATGTTAATAATTAATGCCTTACAGTCAGACAGGGGTCATGTATTCTATGTAGCCCCTACGCAGGGACAAGCTAGGGACATCATGTGGCAAACGCTCCTAGAGTTAGGTCACGATGTAATCACAGGTTCCCACATTAACAACTTACAGCTTAAGTTAGTCAATGGAGCCACGATTACGCTTAAGGGGGCAGATAGGCCAGAGACTATGCGTGGTGTCTCCTTGAAGTTTCTGGTGATGGATGAGTACGCAGATATGAAGCCTGACGTATGGGAGCAGGTCTTACGTCCAGCGTTGGCAGACCAGAAGGGACACGCGATGTTCATAGGGACACCTATGGGTCGTAATCACTTCTATGAACTCTATAAGTATGCGGAGATGGGTGATGATGAGACATACTCAGGTTGGCACTTCACAAGCTACGATAACCCATTACTCGACCCTGATGAAATTAACATCGCAAAGAAGTCCATGTCTTCTTACGCCTTTCGTCAGGAGTTCATGGCGTCCTTTGAGGCTGTTGGCTCAGAGATGTTTAAGGAGGACTGGGTACACTACGGAGAGGCCCCGGAAGCAGGGGACTACTACATAGCCATTGACCTCGCAGGCTTTGAGGAAGTAGGTAAGAAGAGGACGAAGAGTTCTAAGTTAGATGAGACAGCAATCTCTGTAGTCAAAGTTGGTGACAACGGAGACTGGCACGTAGAGAACATAGTTTACGGACGTTGGACCTTAGATGAAACAGCGATGAAGATATTCCAAGCAGTAAGGGATTACCAACCTATCTCGGTAGGTATTGAGAGGGGTATAGCAAAGCAAGCGGTAATGAGTCCTCTAATGGATCTTCAGAGGAAGTATGGTAAGTACTTTAGGGTAGAAGAGTTAACCCACGGTAATAAGAAGAAGACAGACCGTATTATGTGGGCGTTGCAAGGGCGCTTTGAGAACGGTGTAATAAGCTTGAACAAGGGGGAGTGGAACGCTAGATTCCTAGATCAACTCTTCCAGTTCCCTGATCCACTGACACACGATGACTTAGTGGACTCTTTGGCTTACATAGATCAATTAGCGACCATCCCTTATGGGATCCATGAGTTCATAGAAGATGAGCTTGAAATCTTAGATATTGTAGCGGGATACTAATTATGAAAGACACCCTATATAGCCCAGATCCTCTGATGATAGATGAGTCCCTAGAAGACTGGGTGATGACTAAAGCAGAGGACTGGCGAGACAACTACGAGAGTAACTACGCTGAGAAGTTTGATGAGTACTACCGACTTTGGAGGGGTATCTGGGCAGCAGAGGATCAGCAGAAGCAATCAGAGCGCTCAAGAATCATATCCCCGGCTCTCCAGCAGGCCGTAGAGTCTAATGTTGCTGAGATGGAGGAAGCCACCTTTGGTCGTGGTAAGTTCTTTGACATCCAAGATAACTATGGAGACAAGGATTCTCAGGACATACAGTACCTAAGGAACAAGTTAACTGAAGACTTTGAGAACACTAAGGTACGTAAGGCTGTCGCTGAGTGCTTGATTAACGCAGCAGTCTTTGGAACCGGGGTGGGTGAGATAGTCTTAGAGGAAATCAAAGAGATGGCCCCGGCTACTCAGCCTATGATGGATGGTCAACTACAGGCTGTAGGTGTCAACATTACAGATAGGGTAGTCGTTAAGTTAAAGCCTGTGATGCCTCAGAACTTCCTTATTGACCCTGTAGCCACATCCATTGAGGATGCTATGGGTGTAGCCATTGATGAGTTTGTAAGTCCTCACCTAGTGGAGCAACTACAGGAGCAAGGGGTCTATAGGGACACCTATGTAGGCACAGCATCCACAGATAGTGACTTAGAGCCTGACCATGAAATCTCTGTATACAGTGATGACAAGGTGCGCCTAACGAAGTACTACGGCTTAGTCCCTAAGCAACTCTTAGATGAGGCCATGGATGATGAGGATGAGGAGGTAGAAAACCTAAGCTCCTCTGATGACTCTGGTAGTTACGTAGAGGCTGTGGTAGTTATAGCTAACGGTGGTGTCCTCCTGAAGGCTGAGGCTAACCCCTACATGATGCAAGACAGGCCTGTGGTAGCATTCCCATGGGACGTAGTACCCTCTATGTTCTGGGGTCGAGGTGTGTGTGAGAAGGGCTATAATAGTCAGAAGGCTTTGGATACTGAGCTTAGAGCTAGAATAGATGCTTTGGCTCTCACAATACATCCTATGTTAGCCATTGATGCCACTAAGTTCCCACGAGGGGCCAAGCCTGAGGTACGCCCCGGCAAGACTATATTAACCAATGGAGATCCTCGTGAAGTCTTACAGCCGTTCAACTTTGGTCAAGTGGGTCAGATCACGTTCGCCCAAGCATCCTCCTTGCAGCAGATGGTACAACAAGCTACTGGAGCAGTTGACTCAGCAGGACTCTCTGGTTCTGTTAATGGTGAAGCTACTGCCGCTGGTATCTCTATGTCTCTTGGCGCTATTATTAAACGTCATAAGCGCACCTTAATTAACTTCCAACAGTCCTTCTTGATCCCCTTTGTCACTAAGGCTGCACATAGGTATATGCAGTTTGACCCTGAGAACTACCCTGTGAAGGACTATAAGTTCAACGCTACCTCAACCTTAGGTATCATAGCTAGGGAGTATGAGGTTACACAGCTTGTACAACTCTTGCAGACTATGAAGCAGGATAGCCCTGTGTACCCTGTGTTGCTCCAGAGCATCGTAGATAACATGAACCTGAGTAACAGGGAAGAACTCATAGCCTCTATGCAGCAAGCGCAGCAGCCTAACCCACAGGCTCAACAGGCAGCTATGCAAGCACAACAGGCACAGCTTGAGTTCCAGCAGTCTCAGACAGCAGCTTTGGCTGCACAGGCTCAGGAGTCACAAGCGAGAGCACAGAAGTACTCTGTCGAAGCACAGCTTGAGCCTCAAGAGGTTGAGATTAAGAAGATTGAGGCTATCACTAGAAACCTCCAAGCGGGTGACCAAGACGACAAAGAGTTTGAACGCAGGCTCAAGGTTGCTGAAATAGCCTTAAAGGAGACTGAGATTCAGGACAAGAAGAGCACGACAGAGTCTAATAAGAAGTTAGGAGAGAAGGAGCAGCAACTATTTGACTCCTTAATGTCTAACAAACCCCCCAGTGCTCCACAAGGACCCAGAGGGCCTTCAGGACCCCGAGGACCTAACGTAGGTCAACCACCGGAGGCTGTATAGGTGCGAAATTTAACTACTATGATGCTTCTAGAGAAATTTAAGAGGCGTCTAGAAAAAGTAGAGCAGTGGGAAGCCAAAGAGGTCAAGGACGGAGCACAGGGACCTAAAGGAGACAGAGGAGCCGATGGTAAACAAGGGCCTAAGGGTCCTACGGGTCCTTCGGGACCTAAGGGTTCTGAGGGGCCTGAGGGGCCTTCGGGGCCTAAGGGTTCTGAGGGTCCTAAGGGTGAGGACGGAGAAGCTGGGCTAGGTATTGTAGATGCTTACACAGCCGCTGACGGTGACTTAGTGTTTGTGTTGTCAGACGAGTCTGAGGTGTCTGTACACATGCCTTTGACTACTGATGAAAACGGTCAGACAATTGTGTACTCACAGGGAGGAGGCTCTGGTGGCGAGGGCGGCAGTATGGGTCCTGTTACCACAAGTATGGTAGCAACGGAGCCTGACGTACTCTTTAGGGACGCTAAGGGCCGCTTTAAGTCCGTTACTGTACCTGACCTTAAGAATCAGCTAGAAGTTAACCGATGGTTCCTAGAGCAGATCGAAGCCATAGAAGTACCAAATGACTACGTACCTATTACTGGTGGTGAGTTCGTAGGCCCTATCTTTGGCCCCTCTGTCACAGACATCACTGAGGAGCATGAGGAGACATTAGTAAGATCCCCGTACCCTCACGCCACTACTGACTGCCCAGAGGGTGAGCTTAGAGTTCACACAGTGTTTGCTGATGACAAGCCAGAGGGTACTGCCCAGAACAAAATGAAGATCAATGTTCGCAAGGACGCCAGCGAGTATTGCGACCAAGAGGGCATTGAGTATGTACTGACTCAGCCTAACGGTAAAATACAGGTATGGGTTTGTGAGAACTCTGGCTTTGCTACTGAGAATGACACCGTACTAAACGTAGTGGCTGAGACATGCTACGGGGATGACCTACAGCAAGGGTTAGCTACTAAAGTATGGCGCTCTAGCCTTATTGAGTCCCCCTATGTCACGCTAGAGATGTACCGCAAGCTGTCACAAGACATAAGCCTGTTTAACAACTACGTCAGCAAGACAGGCGGCGATTCAATGGAGGGGCCGTTTACTATCAACGGTCAGTCTGGCATGGACACACGGGCGTCTAGGCGGCTTATTGCGCTCAACGTCTTCTCTGGTACAGATAACAGTTCGCTACAGCTTGGGACAAAGAGTACCAAGATATATGTAGGCAATAACGACACCTCGTTCAACACGCCCCTAAAGCTCAGTGAAATCCAAGGCAGAGGCGACGGCATTACCTTCACAGACACGCTTAAGTTTGGCGATCAAGACGTATTGATGGACATAGCGCCAAAGGTTGGCACTACACAGACCATTAATCTGTTTGAGGGCCTTGGATCTAGTGATGACCAAACAATCCTCAAGGTTGATCTTAACGGCGCAACCTTCAAGAAGGCCATTGAGTTCGTGTCAGGCCCGTCTAGCGGAAAGGAGGTTATCCTTCGGCTGGATGCCAACAGAGGTATACGTGCGCGTAACCTTAACATGGACAACACAAACATAAACAAGCTGGCTGACCCTACCAACGCTGAACACGCGGTCAACCTACGCACCGTTGACAGTCTGATTGATAACCTTGAGGACCGTCTCACTGGTCGCCTAGACACTCTGATTACTGACAATAGCTCAGGCGAGATGAAGTTCGCTGTTAAGCAGATGCCGTCAGACAACGGCGACTTCCAGTGCATGACAACTAACGGGACATCAACAACCTACGACCCAATGCAGACCAGAGAGATATGGGCGCACAATAAGAACCTAAGCGGATATGACTTCAAGTGGGACAAAGTAGAGCCAAACATGTACTTCTACATGGCCGGGCCTAATGATTCTCTGGCGCGGTTCCGAGTAGTAGCAGCACCTCTAGATCAAGGTAGATGGACTAGGATTAAGGTTAATAGTCCAGAGATATACCCCGCAGATCAGAAGTGGGAAGTCAATGACGTATGGGACATTCTATTCCGTACGTTCACAGGCGACAGCGTTGACCTAGACGACTACGTTAAGAAGACCGGCGACGTAATGACGGGTCAGCTTGAGGCTCAGCTAGTTACTGACTACATCAAGTTTAGTGGTGACAGCAAGCGCATCGTTGAAGACGGTTCTATACGCATGACGATTGACAAGCGCATCATTATCGAAAAAGGAACCACGGTTCCGGGCGCTGGCTTTGAGCTAAAAGGTAGAACCAGTGAGGGCGCTAATCAAAGGCTTTTGCAGGTGTACCACAACAACACGGGCAGCACTGATGCGGTCAACTACTACGGAAGGCAAGACGGAAACACTAACCTTGCTACTGTTGGCTTCGTTAACAGCGCAACGGCGCTCTTAGAGCAGCGTGTGGCTGACCTCACTGCAAAGATTGCAAAGCTTACCGGCGAATCTACAGAAGACACGTTTGATACAAAAGATTTAGACAAGGAGAACTAAAGATGTTAATGACAGCAGCAGACCTGAAGAATCTCATTAATCAAGTCAATGAGGCATTCAAGGGGCAATTTACTCGTTTGTCAGATTTAGAGACTAAGTTAGCTGAACTAGAGGAGAAGGTAAATGAGCAAAGCAAAGGATCCACGGCTAGCAAGGGCAGGGGTAAGCGGGTACAACAAGCCAAAGAGAACGCCTAGTCACCCTACTAAGTCTCACGTAGTTGTAGCCAAGGAAGGCGACAAGGTTAAGACCATTAGGTTTGGACAACAGGGAGTCTCAGGCGATAAGAAGCCCACGGCTCGTCAGAAGTCCTTCAAGGCACGACATGCAAAGAATATAGCCAAAGGCAAGATGTCTGCGGCATATTGGGCTAATAAGGAGAAATGGTGATGCCTACAGTTAAAGGTAAGAAATACCCGTACACTAAAGCTGGCAAAGCAGCAGCAAAGAAGGCCAAAGGGGGCTGTAGCTGCTCCAAAGGTAAGAAAGGTAAATAATACCAAAGGAAAGACTTGACTTTAGTATTCCTGTGTGTTACAATAGTAGTATAGTTAACACATTAGGAGTACTTATGTCAAGCATAGTTTGGAAAGATGAGTTAGATACCATTGCTGAGTTACTGAAGACAAAGACGACAGAGCAGATAGGGGAGCACTACGGTGTTTCTAAGCAACGTATTTATCAGGTGATGCAGAAGTTTGGTTTACAGACAACCCTGAGGAAGCGTAAGAGCTTCTTAAGTGGCAAAGGCCCTAAGCACTATTGGTTAAACAAGATGTTGACCTCTAAAGGAGTCCCTAAAGGTGAGAAATTAAGGATTCTTGAGGAGCTAGAGGTTCCTGATGAGTGTCCTATGTTGGGTATACCTCTGAACTACAGTGGTGGCGAAGGGGGCGGGTGGAACGGAAGGACTGATGATAGCCCATCTATAGACCAAATTAGGCCCTCCCAAGGCTACAAAAGAGGCAATGTCCAAGTAATCAGTTGGAGAGCTAATCGCATTAAGAACGACTCAACACCCGAAGAACTTGTTAAAATTTCACAATACATGCAAAAACTATTATAAAGGTATTGTGGTATTCTTTAAAATATGTTATAATATACCGTAAGTTAAACACACAAAGGAACTAAGGCTGATATGAACCCTGAACTAGAGAGATACTTCAATGTATACTTTGACCTCTTTAACACCGAGGGTTGGAAGCAACTCACGGAAGAGTTTGGATCAAATGGTAACGTGATTAACTCTGTGGAGGCAACCAAAGATACTAACGATATGTATTTTAGGAAGGGACAATTAAATGTCATAGCCCACCTAATAAACTTAGAATCCTCGGTAGAGCAGGCTTACGAGGAAGCCAAAGAATCCAATGAAGATGATTAAGGTATACGACTTTAAGTGTACTGAGGGTCATTACTTTGAAGAATTTGTAGAGGACGGTGTTACAACCAGTAGGTGCGGTTGTGGTGCTAACGCTACAAGGGTCGCTTCTGCAACACCATGCGTACTCGACGGTGCCTCTGGGGATTTCCCCGGTAGACACATGAAGTGGGTACGAGAACATAGTGAAGCAGGGCGTAAATAAACTCCACAACCGTTAGGCGGAGAAGGTTAATAATATGGGACGAGCACAACTCGTAGACGAGCGTTCGGAAGAAGAAGTAAACAACGAAACCGTAGATACACTAGACACAGAGGATACTTTAGAGTCTCCAGAGGAGGTAGCTCAAGAGGAGCCTAGTGTACCAGAGAAGTATCAGAACAAGTCCTTGCAAGAGGTTGTTCAGATGCACCAAGAGGCTGAGAAGCTCCTAGGTAAACAAAGCTCTGAAGTTGGTGAACTACGTAAGGTTGTTGACGACCACATCCAAACACAACTCGCACAACAACAAGCACCTGTACAACAGCAAGAAGAAGACGATACTGACTTCTTTGTTGATCCACAGGCCGCAGTTAGTAGGGCAATTGAGAACCACCCTAGTATTAGAGAAGCTAATCAAGTCACTCAGAACTACAAGAAGCAAACAGCTTTGTCGCAGTTACAGAGTAAGCATCCAGATATGAACACTATTATCCAAGATGCTAACTTTGCTGAGTGGATCAAAGGCTCTAAGATTAGGACTCAATTGTTTGTACAAGCAGACCAAAAGTATGATTATGATGCCGCTGATGAACTGTTCTCCCTCTGGAAAGAGAGAGCCTCTGTTGCAGAACAGACGGTAGCAGTTGAGAAGCAAGCACGTAAGCAGCAAGTTAAGTCTGCAAGTACAGGCAACGCCCGAGGAACAGGCCAAGGTTCACGTAAGAAAGTATATCGTCGTGCTGATATTATTAAACTTATGAACACTGATCCCGACCGTTACGCAGCTTTGTCAGAGGAAATCTTTCAAGCGTATGCAGACGGGAGGGTCAAGTAGCCTAATCTAAAGGAGATTTATTATGGCGACTCAAACTTATCCCGGTACAGTAGGCGGTGGCTCCATTGTCAATAAGACAGCCGCAGCAACATTCATCCCTGAAATCTGGAGCGACGAAGTAATCGCAGCATACCAGAAGAACCTGAAGATGTCACCTCTCGTTAAGAAGATGTCAATGACAGGTAAGAAGGGCGACTTAATCCATGTACCTAAGCCCATCCGTGGTGCTGCTTCCGCTAAGGTTGCTGACACGGCTGTTAACATCCAAGCAAACGTAGAAGGTGAGCTGACAATCGCAGTTGATCGTCACTTTGAGTACTCACGATTCATCGAAGATATTGTAGAAGTTCAGGCCCTCACGAGCCTACGTCAGTTCTACACTGAAGACGCTGGTTACCAACTAGCTGTCCAAGTTGACACTGACCTAATGAACTGTGCTACAGGTTTCGGAGATGGAACCCGAGTAGTTGCTCCATCGTCTGCTGCTGACTGGACTAACTCTAACAGCTATGAGTTCGTAGATGCTGCTGGTCTAGCACTGTTCGGTACTGGTACTCCCGGTGCGTTCAACGACGAAGGCTTCCGTACAGCCATTAAAATCTTAGATGATGCTAATGTGCCTATGGATAACCGTTGTCTTGTGATCCCCCCTGCTGCCCGTAAGGACATCATGGGAATCGACCGTTACGTATCTAGTGACTTCGTAGGTGGCCGTGGTGTTGAATCTGGCCTCATCGGTAACCTCTACGGTGTTGACATTTACGTATCATCTAACGCTCCTACGCTGACTACTGGTGTTCGTGGATGTGTATTCTTCCACAAAGACGCCATTGTTCACGCAGAGCAGATGAGTGTACGTTCGCAGACTCAGTACAAGCAAGAGTACTTGTCTACTCTGTACACTGCTGATACTCTGTACGGCATTGAAACTTACCGCCCTGAAGCTGGCCTGATCTTGGCTGTCTCAGACGCGTAAGACTACTCAGGGGGCCTTCGGGTCCCCTTTCTTCTCCCCCTGTTTCTCAGGAGTCCTTAAATGTCAGCTACAACGATTATCACAAAGAATGGATCAGGTGCTCCCGCAGCAGGCGACTTAGTTCAGGGTGAACTTGCGGTAGACTTAACAAATCAAACTTTATATTCAAAAGATTCTTCAGGCAACGTCTTCAAAGTAGGTGACACCGGTGGTGGTTCTCCCGGTACCTTTACTGATTTGGTTGCCACAGACAGCTTTACTTCCCCCGGCATCGACGATAATGCTACGTCAACTCAGATTACTGTTACCGATACAGATGTAGACTTTAGTGGCAACATTGATGTTACTGGTACAGCTACCCTTCCTGACGCCGATGTAACAACCTTAGATGTCACAGGTACAACCACCCTAGCAGACGTAGACGTAGTAGATCTTGACGTTACGGGTAGCTTTACTTCCCCCGGCATCGACGACAACGCTACGTCCACGGCTATCACGATTGATGCTAGTCAGAACGTGGGCATTGGTGCTGACCCAGACACGACTGGATTCGGCGGTACGTTTAAGTATCTAGGACTCAACGGTGGTTCTGGTAATGGGGCATTTAACGGACAAACAACAAGCACTACTGTGAACAGTGTAGCGGCCCAGTACATGGGAAGCACTACCGGTACTAGCGGTTATCAAATCCTTGGCGGTATGCATGTCGCCAACGGCGCAAGCAGTGCAGCAAACGCAGAGGGCGCTCTGGTCTTCTATACTGCTACAGGCGGCTCTCTTGCCGAGCGTATGCGTATCGTCACCTCAGGAGCAGTGTCTATGGGTGGGCCATCCCAATCAGGTGATGTGTACCTGAACAGCACCACAGGCTTCTCTAGTAGACTATACCAAGACGTTTCTGACATGGTGTTTGGAGTAGGATCCGGACAAGCCGAGCGTATGCGTATCGACGACGTAGGAAACGTGGGCATTGGTAATGTTTCCCCTTCCCCTGTAGCAAGCTACAAGGTATTACAAGTACGAGGATCATCTACAACTAATGGCGGTTTAATCCGACTCGAAACATCTGATGGGACTAGTGGTGTCGCTCGACTTTACGCGGGTTCGGGGTCTGCGGTTTTAGAGACGACAACCGCCACTCCACTTACATTTAGGACTTCAGCCACTGACCGCCTGACTATCGACGCCGCAGGAACCACAACGGTAACAGGTGGCTTCGAGGCTGCTCAACCGGGTGCTGGTACTAGTGCGTTTGCTGCTGGTATTAACGCTGGGCTGACAAGCCAGAATGCCTATGCTGTTGCTATCGGCATCGACGCAGGCAAGGCAAGTCAAGGCGCTAATGGAGTCGCTGTGGGAGCAGGAGCAGCCGCCGACACTCAGGGTCTCAGTGCTGTGGCAGTTGGCAACAATGCAGGGCGTGTCTCGCAAAGTAATGACTCTGTTGCTGTTGGCGCTGCTGCTGGCAAGACCTCTCAGGGTGGTCAGGCTGTTGCTATTGGGCTTAACGCTGGTCAGACAACCCAACAAGGCAGTGCTGTCGCTATTGGCCGCCAAGCAGGCGAGACAGACCAAGGTTTCGCTGGTGTTTCTACTGGCTACCAAGCGGGGCAGTTAAGGCAGGGTGACTATGGCGTTGCTATAGGTCATGCGGCAGGACTTTCAGACCAAGGCGCCCGTTCTGTTGCCGTTGGACTCAGCGCTGGTCAGGTAAACCAAGGCGCTAGTTCGGTAGCGCTAGGCCATCTGGCAGGCCAGACCAACCAAGCCGCTAACAGCATTGTTATTAGCTCGTTAGGTTCCGCAGCAAACGCACCCGAAACCAACTCTATTCGTTTGATATCGACGTCAACTAAGTACCTGCACTACAACGGCACTAACGCTTGGACGTTCTCAGGCGGTAACGTAGTGGTTCCTAATGACAACTTGCAACTAGGCCTCACTGGCGGCACTAACAGGCGCCTTTATCTACGGGCCTCTGCAAACAACAGCACCAACTATGCTTGCCAGATGGAAAACTCAGCCGCTCAAAACTTGTTCTTTATTAGGTCAGACGGTGCATTCAACACAGGCGAAGGAACAAGCTCTCCCTACAACAATACAACAACCGCAGCCGCTAACTTGAATGTATCGTCTAATGGGTTTCTAGGGCGTTCTACATCATCTATCCGATACAAAGAGAACGTCAGGGATTACACGGGGTCTATCGACGCCTTACGTCCTGTCATGTTCAACAGTATCAATGAGGATGATGACAAGGACTACGCTGGCTTCATCGCTGAAGAAGTCCATGAGACTGGTCTGGTTGAGTTCGTGCAGTATGACGATCAAGGCCGACCCGACCTTGTGAACTACGCCAACATAGCTGCCTTACTGGTTAAAGAAGTCCAAGACTTAAAGGCCGAAGTAGCGGCACTCAAAGGAGCATAAAGAATGACAACGATTACATGGAGCATTGTAGCCATTGACTACGACATTAAGGGAGGCGTTAAGGTTCCTACTCGTACACATTGGGTTTGTTCTGGCGAGGACGCTGAAGGCAACATGGGTCGCTACATAGGCACCCGAGCAGTCACTCAGGGTGATACAAAGACCTTCACTGGTTGGGACAACATCACTGAGGAAGCAGCTTTAGAGTGGCTTTTGACGGACATGGGTGTAGTAACTATGGATGTGGATGAGGAAGGCAATGTCCCTAAGTCTGAGAAGGACACCATAGAAGCTGCTGTGAACGCTCAGGTTGCTGAGAAGGCTAAACCCACTAAGGGTACTGGGTTGCCTTGGGCGGCTCCTGAAGCAGCTACTATGGAGGTCTAATGAAGACCTTAGTAGCCCTAGCACTCGTGTTACTCTGTGGATGCTCAGGCACACTACGAGAGAAATCTACGGTGTGCTTGGGCTTCTGTGCTCACACTGAAGTTGAAACTGAAACTCACACAAAGGAAATCAAGAAATGAATGCATTTGTTCTACTACTCACCTTAGTCACCTTCTCTACTATGGCTGCTGAGATTTACTTAGATGACGGTAGGGTCGTAGCGTTACCTGTAGGCTCCAAGGTGTACATAGATGATGGGACTGTATGGACGTTCACACGGTTCAACGAGGGTGGCTTCGACATTAGACCCTTGACACCTTTGGTGGAGATTACTGAGGTGTGTCCACAGTCGGGGTTGACCTTTGGTGGCAGCAGCGGCTCCTGTGTAGTAGAAGAGGTAGTGACAGAGGAGACAGAAGAAGCCTGTGATGGGTTCACCTTTGGTGGTAGCTCTGACGGATGTTGAGGGGTAAATAATGACTGCTTATGTAGATGATAAAAGAAAACCCATAGGACAAGAAATTAATGTCGGACTTGACGGTGGTGCTCAACAAACCTCATACCAAGGAGGCTCACAGCAGGCTAATCAGTACGTAAGAGAAGCAATGCGTATAAAGAGGCAGACGTGTACTGCTACTGGTGGGTTTAACAAAGGACAAGGAGATAATCACGAGTGCCTATATGGCGAAGATGCAGTAGCGCACATTGAAGGCATTGGAGAAAACGCACCTGCTTATGACCGTGCTCAACAGTGGTTAGCTGAGTACAATGAAGAGCCTGATCTAGATGATCCTTATTCTGTAGATGGAGAAGACCCCTTCGATGACACAGGTGCCTATGCTATTGACACAGACGGTGATGGTTTTGTAGACACTGTTGTACGTGATAACTACATAGAAGTGGCTGGCGAGAACGGAATAGAAACTCAAATTGAAACCGTAAGGGTCAACGGTAACGAGGAGCTTGATGCTGAAGTACAGGCTGCTCAAGACCTTAAGGATTCCATATACAACCAAGAAGGCTGGGATGACCTAGAACCTTGGGAGCAAGACCAACAGTTGATTAACGCAGGAGGCACTGCAATCAACGGTACTGATGGTAACCCTCCTGAGGAGACTGAGGAGACTGAAGAAACATTGGTTGAAGGTGTTACCTCTACTGTACAAGAAGGGATTGATAAGATTAAAGAAGAGTTCCCAACTTGGGAAGAACTCTGGGGTAACATTAAAGATGCCCTACCTAGCGACCCTGAGGAGTGGGGAGATGCCATTAGAGGTGTGCTTACTTCTGTAGGTGTTGATTTACCCAGTGGAGACATTTGGGAAATACTCAATGGAGGATACGGTGTTATTGCTACTGGTGGTGGGTCTATATTTAACCCAGCTAACCAAAACGTATTCATCCCCGGTATTCCCGTAGGTTTACCCCCGTCATCTACAGTCATAGGCACTGTGGAGGATTTAATCAACGACCCTGTAGGAACATTGGTTAACAAGGTTAAAGATGTCTTTGGAGACATTGTTTCTGATCCCGGAGCCTTCGTACAAGGGATACTAGAGGGAACCTTAGATGTCCCCTCAAGTGTCTGGGATGTCCTTGTAGGCGGTGTTGCAGCAGGTCAAGATGTGTACGACTGGGTTAAGGAAACCATAGGTAGTTCTGAAGAAGAAACTATTGTAGGTGGCGAAGAAGAAGAAGTCGAGGAGCAAACTGAGGAGCAAGTCGAGGAGCAAGTCGAGGAGCAAGAAGAGCCAGCAGAAAACGCTAGAGTAAATCAAGTCCTTGACTTCTTTAGCAGCGCCTTCAACTCCGTCCCTGATCCTGAGGAGCAAGTCGAGGAGCCTGAAGATGGGCTTACCTTTGGAGGAGAAAGTGTAGTTTATGAGCAGGGTGAGATAAACCCTAGAGAGCAACAAGTCATTAGCCTATTCGGTAGTATGTTTAACTCTGTACCTGATCCTGAGGAAGAAGAAGAAGAGGAAGTAATAACAGGAGGAGAAGTAACTGAGGAAGAAGAGGTAGTAACTGAGGAAGAAGAGTGTGATCCATTTACATTCGGTGGCGGCTCAGGGTGTAATGCATACGACCCCGTAGTACAAGATCCTGTAGTAGAAGACCCTATAGTAGACACTCCTCCTCCCCCTCCTCCAGAAGAGCCTCCGATAACCGGGGGTGGTGGAGCTAGTGGAGGTGCTGGAGGCAGTAATAACGGTGAGTTTGAAGGCTTCTTAAGTGGCATTGATTATAATCCCTTGCAGATCCAAGCTTTAATCGAATCTAAGCAGCGTAAGTCACTTGTTTCATCTCTGTTTTCGGAGTACTTTGCATGACATATTTACAATTAGTAAACAACGTCCTGAGAAGGATGCGAGAAGAGGAGGTTCCTAGTGTTGACTCCTCTACCTACAGTAAGATGATAGGTGACTTCGTTAACGATGCTAAGAAACTTATAGAGACTTCTTGGGACTGGTCAGCCTTACGGACTACAGTAGTGTTCACGACCTCTGAGGATGTCTTAACTTACCCTCTACTTGACACCAAGGACACTGTGAAGGCTCTGAATGTAATCAACGACACCTCTGATTTCTTCATGGACTATCGTACTACTGACTGGTTTGATAATCAGTATTACAACCAAGAGCCTGTTAAGGGGTCACCTCAGTTGTACACCTATAGGGGCCTTGATTCTAATGGCGATACTCAGATAGATGTATACCCTAAGCCTGACGGTGCTTATGTTGTTAGGTTCAACTGTGTCTTACGTAACGATGAGCTAGTGGCTGACACAGATAAGCTAATGATTCCTAACATGCCTGTGATTCACCTCGCGGTAGCCTTATCAGCCCGTGAGCGAGGCGAGACAGGAGGCACATCAACAGCCGAGTACTTTGCTATTGCTAATCAGTATCTCTCTGATGCTATCGCTCTGGACGCACAGAAGCACCCTTATGCAACAGACTGGTATACCCCTTAGGAGCTAGTGTATGGCCCAGCCCTTACAAAGTATAAACCTAGTTGCTCCTGCGTTCAAGGGGATCAACACTGAGGATTCCCCGTTAGCTCAGGACCCCTCGTTTGCTGATGTTGCAGATAACGCTGTCATTGACAAGCGAGGACGCATTGCAGCACGTAAAGGTCTTGATACGCTTACAGACGATAAGACAGAGTTAGGCACTGACTACGTACATTCCATACACGAGTTCTTCGATGACTCAGGTAATAATGTTCTGTTCAGCATGGGTAACGATAAGATACTCTCAGGAGTCCATGACTTTGTTGACGAAACACCAGTAGGTTACGTAATAGCTGAGAACGACTGGCGCACCGTAAACTTCAACAACGCTGCTTACTTCTTCCAGAGAGGACAAGAGCCACTCATCTATACCGACACAGGTGGCCTTCAGACCTTTGGTGACTACGAAGGACACACAACGCTTACAACTTTGTATTGTAATGAAGTTGCTGCGGCATACGGTAGACTCTGGGTAGTCGATAGTAACGAAGGTGCACAGATTATCTATTGGTCTGACTTACTCAACGGTACTGATTTCTCTAGTGGCTCCTCAGGCTCCATAGATATTTCTGAGGCTTGGCCTGATGGTGCCGATAGTGTCGTAGGTATCGCAGCACACAATAGCCTCCTAATTATCTTTGGTAGACACAGCATCGTTGTGTACGAAGGTGCAGACTCTCCAGCTACTATGTCGATTGCTGACACAGTTCCCGGCGTAGGTTGTATTGATAGAAACTCTATTCAGCACATCGGTACTGACATACTCTTCTTAGACGACACAGGGCTTAGGAGCTTCGGTAGAACCATCCAAGAGAAGTCTATGCCTATTAGCGACCTCAGTGGTAACATTAAGACTGAGTTCATTGAGACTCTTGTTAACCGACAAGGGCCAGTAGCTACCATATACTCACCAGAGAATACATTTTACCTCGTGTCGTTCCCCTCTAATAATCTTACGTACTGCTTTGATCTTAAGGGTAGGACAGAGAATGGATCATATAGGGTCACTCGTTGGCCCTCTAGTTCTTTCTTCTCCTTTGAAACTATAAGGTCAGGAGAGCTTCTTGTGGGTAACACTAACGGTCTAAGCATCTACTCAGGATACTCAGACAATAATGCTCCTTATCGCTTTAAATACTACAGTCCGGGACTAACCTTTGGTGACCCTTCAAAGCTAAAGATCCTTAAGAAGCTCAGGCCCACCATTGTAGGCGCTAACTCAGCTACGGTATTTATCTATTGGGCTTATGACTTCAGTACTGCGTTTAGATCCCAAGCATACACTGTAGGTAGTCAAGACCCGGCCTTCTATAACATTTCTGAGTTTAACATAGGTGAGTTCACTGGTGGTACTTTGATTTCTCGAAGGGCCATTAACGCCACAGGAGGTGGCAGTGTGATAACAATTGGACTTGAAGCAGACATCAATGGGTTCGCTTTGTCACTACAAGAAATTAACGTACTAGCACTGATAGGTAAAACATTATGAGCAACTATACACCGACAACAGACTTTGCTTCTAAGGATGCTTTGCCTTCAGGTGATCCAGCTAAGATTATCCGAGGTACTGACTTTAGCGCAGAGTTTAATAATATTGCAACAGCAGTGGCGTCTAAGGCTAACACAGATAGCCCCACGTTCACAGGTGTTGTAACAATCTCTGACCTAAACTTTGTAGGTACATTGGATTCAGGAACAATTGACGGAGGTACTTACTAATGCAAGAACTTTTAGCTTTACTCGGTTTAGGAGCCACAGGAGGATTCTTAACTAACGAGGCCATGGGTAGACTAGGAGACATAGGAGAGCAGTCTGTCGTAGGTACTCAAGTTGAGGGGCCTGATGGACAAATGGTAGATGTCCCCGGCGCTTTAGACCTAGCGAAGCTGGGTTTGGACCAAACTCAATTTCAGCCCTTCTCAGTTACCTCCTCTACAGGTAGTAAGTTTGGTTTCCAGCCAACTTATGATGCCGAAGGTGCTCTCTCAGGATTTGGATCTTCTACGACCCTATCCCCAGAGGAGCAGGCAATACAAAGTATGCTCATGGGTCAAGCGCAGTCAACTTTAGGCGCAGGGCCGTATGGGCAGGCTGGAGGTAGAGCAGCAGCAGAGCAAGCGTACGGTCTTGGCGGTCAGTTTATGCAAGCTGCACAGACACAGCCGGGAGACATCAACCAACTTAGGGGGCAGTTTGCCAACCAAGTTAGTGGACAACTAGGACAGCAACCCAGTGCTGCTATAGGGCAACTCGGACAGCAAGCGTTAGGCTTAGGCTCTCAAGGCTTAGCAACGCAGGCTCCGTCAGACGTAGAAGCTCTTAGGCAGCAGTACGCAGGCTTGGCAGGTCAAGCGGCGGGTGACGTCTTAGGCTCTACAGCAGGCCGTGAGGCTGATGTATACAACCGCATCCGGGCTACTCAGAGGCCTGAGGAAGAACGACAGCGTATGGCTCTAGAGGAGCGTCTGTTCAATCAAGGTCGTTCAGGTGTCTCTACTAACATGTACGGTGGTACTCCTGAGCAACTTGCGATGGCTAAGGCTCAAGGGGAAGCACAGAACCAAGCTTCGTTAGCTGCTATTCAGCAAGCTCAGGCAGAACGTCAGCAGTCCTTAGGTGAAGCTAAAACCTTTGGTAGTATGTTTGGACAACAAGCGGGGCTGTCTAGTGACATACAGACTCAAGCACAAGCTAGGGCGTCACAGTTATCAACGCTAGGCTTGAGTGCAAACCAGATTGAGTCTCAGTTGCAGACTGAAGGCTTAGGTAGGGCAGTCACATCGTCTGGTCAGTCAGCAGCACTCGCTAAAATGGCAGGAGACTTGCAGGCACAACAGGCAGGCCTCGGCTTAGGAATGTCTGAGCTAGGTTCTCAGTTGTCTGCACAAGACATTGCGCTCTTAGGAGCACAACAGAAGCTAGGCTTAGGATCTTTGGCTGGTGCTTATATACCACAGGGTCAGATGAATGATCTACAGGCTCAGAATCAGATGTACGCACAGCTAGGCCAACGTGGTCAACTCTCTGGCGCAGGCCTCTTTGGTGAAGCAGCTATGGGTGGCCTTGAGGCTCGACTAATAGCAGAGCAAGCACAAGCTAACCTCTTAGGTAACTTAGGATCTGGTTTACTTAGTGGTATCTTTAGCCCAGTTGCTCAAGCAGGTGGTGGTGCTACTAGCCTCATTGGTAGTGCACTAAGTCAATTAGGTAAAGGGAGTTAAGTAATGGCTAGATTCTCAAATCAATTTCTACAGGGACTAGGGAATCCTAGTTATAGCGAAGGCTTGTTTGACATAGGTAAAAACATATCTGGAACTCCTATGCTGATGAAGCAAGAGAAGGATAGGAAAGAACAACAAGCTCAGGTTATGCAGGTGCTTCAGAACAACTCAGATAACGCACCTCTACTGAACGCTCAGTCTCAAAAGTATCAAGCCCAAGGTAACGAGGAGTTAGCCAAGGTGTTCTCTGAGGCTGCTCAACAGGCTGTCACAAGATCCACTAGAAGAGGAGAGATTGCTGACAAGAGTAGGGAGAGGGCAGATGTACGTGCGGAAGCTGTGGGTAAGAAGGTGGACGCACAAGGCGCAGAGCTTCAGAGGTACGCGCTTGAGCAGAACGCCACTAATGTTGCTAAAAGGATGATTAATGACCCTAATCAACTTGAGGCCACTTTAGTAGGCCTCAGGGGTGCCTCTGACGAGCAACTTAGGACCTTCTTAAAGGAAGCCTCTAAGCCTAAGGAGCGAAAGACTCAGCTTATGTCTCCCGGTAGTCAATTAGTGGACACAGCCACAGGTGAAGTGATAACCGAGGCACCTTTTAAGCCTACGGAGCCTAAGGGTAGAAACGTCAAGTCTCAGAAGATGGACGATGGTTCTCTCGTAATGTTTGATGGAAACACAGGGGACGTAATACAAACCCTTAAGCCAGATACGCCCGAGAACCAAGAAGGCCAAGTACAACTTATTGATAAGTTAGTTTTCCAAGAGAACCGAGCGCAGGGTTTAATTGATAGTGCCTCTGGTTGGGATACAGGCCTTGTTGGTGGTGTTTTGTCCAATGTCTATGGAAGAGATGCTTATGACCGTGATGCTGAAATAGTAAGCCTTAAGGCTAACTTAGGTTTTGACCAGATTAACGCCATGAAAGAAGAAGCTGCTAAGTATGGAGCCTCTGGAACAGGCTTAGGTCAAATATCCAACATAGAATTTCTGTCGTTACAGTCTACAGTAGATACGCTGAAAGTAGGTATGTCAGCAGAAGCGCAAGCAAAAGCCTTAAACAACATTAAAAACCACCTTATCAACATCAGGAAGGTAGCGTCAGGTGCTCCTCCTAGGGATACCGTAGAATGGAACAGCCCTACGTACAAAGCTAGAGGCTATGCCCAAGATCCTACGACAGGTAAAGTATTCTATGCTCCCGATGGTCCTCAAGGATCTAGATATGAACTCATTGACGGTAAGTTTGTTAAAATGAGGGCCTTTTAATGCCTAACGAATCTATGGATGCTTTTGATAGAGCCTTTGCCACTCCAGCTACAGGGGATCCTTTGGTTGCCCCTGAGCAGGAGAAGGAGTTAAACGTAGACCCTGACTCTGCTTTTGATAGAGCATGGGAAGCTTCTACTGTATCTACAGACAACGCTGATGTAGAGAATGAGGATGTATCATTCTTCCAGAGAGTCTTTGCAGAGCCTTATGAGAGGGCGATACAGAAGCAGTCTCAAGTGTTCTCTAGAATGGCTAGTACCTACGGTGGTAACGGTAATCAGCAGCTAGGGCAAGCCTTAAGTGACCCTGCGGTCCTTCAGGAGCAATACAGGCAGAATACTAACATACCCTCTGTGCTGCTTCAGACAGCCACTACGCCACTCTCTATGATCTTTGATGGTGCATCAGAGATGGTCCTCTACGGCGCTGAGAAGGGCGTAGGGTGGCTCCCAGAGGGTTTCAGGGAAGACTCCTTGAAGGCCTTTCAGGATCTTATGAAAACTCAAGGTGGTCAAATGGCTCTAAATGCTGCTGGACAGGGCGTGAAGGCTTGGGAATCATTTAAGGAGTCTAACCCTAACGAAGCTGCTAACCTGACAGCCATATTAGACGTAGGTTTCGCTAAGTTCTCATCTAAGGCTGTTCCTGACTACACGCCTATGAAGATGGAACGTGTGGGCCTGCGTAATGAGGTTAAACCCTTAGCAGGAGATGACGCTGATATATATAAGATACTCTTTGAGCAAGATAAGAAGACTCCAGATCAAGTAGAACTAACGACCGACCCGCAAGGACCATTAGGGGTTCAAGAGCAACTTGCGACAGCAGACCAACTAGAGCTTGTAGACGTAGCTAAGAAAGCTGGGTTGTCCGGTAATCAGACATTACAGAAGAACTACAATAAGTTACAGACGTACTACCAAGGTTTAGAAGATAACCTTATGAAGTTACTCGCGAGGAACGAGAAGAAGATTAACTGGCCTCAGATAGACACTAACCTTAGGGCTAACCATAAAGCACAGTTTGATAAGATGGTAGAGAGTAACCCTAAGTTAATGTCTAACAAGAAAGCGGAGTCTGAGACAGCAGAGTTATTCCAAGAGTTCTTAACCATCTTGGATGAGCAAGGGGGTACTCTTCAGGGTCTCAGGGTAGCTAGGGCTATGTTTGACGACCGTGTTAAGAGAATGGGCCATAACGTAGATGGTACTACATTAAACGTAGGCAACCTAGCTTCTATGGCTGTACGTAACGCAGTCAATGAGACAATATATGGTGTAGTCCCAGAGGCGCAAGGTTTGTTTACTCAGATGTCAAAGATAATACCCACCATAGGATCCTTAGGCACTAAGGCCGCTAAAGAGGCTAACTCTACTGTTGGTAGGTTTATGCAGGAGTTAGGCATTGAGAAATTTCTTGGTGGTTCTGCGTTAGCTGTAGCAAGTAACGCTGCCTATGTATTAGGAGGAACTGCTGTACTTTCCCCTTACTTCATCATTAAGAATCAACTTAAGAGGCCTCTGCCAGCCAAGGGGAGAGCAAAGCTGGCTTACATTAAGAGAGATATGATGTCAGAGATTGCCAAGAAGATTAAGGATACTACAGATCCTATTAAGAAGCAATCGTTAATCACTGACAGCCGAGCAGTCTACACGTACCTTAACGCAGCCTTTAAGGAAATTGATGAAGAGATGAAGGCAGAAGAGAAGGAAGCCTCTAATGGATAACTGGGTAACTAAGTTCTTAAGGAACTACGGCGCTGCCCAAGAACCCTCTGATTATTATGTAATGAGAGAGAAGCAGCAAGAAAACGTCAGGCAAAGAAGAGCAGAAAACGTAGATAAAACTAGGGAAGTCGTAAGCGGAGCCGTAGATACTGCTATGAATGCCCCTAGGGAATATCTAAAGGAATCCATTAGTGGCGACAAGAGCGAATGGTTTTCTCCAGAGGGTTTGCCAGTGCCTCTCTACGCCGCTGGTAATACATTCCTAGACATTGTAGCTGATCCTATTAACCTAATAGGTGGGGGTTTGTTTACTGGTGGTGTTAACAGTGCTAGAGCACTCTCAGGAGCTAATAGTCTCAAAGGCAATGCCTTGAGTTCTGCGCGTAACTACATACCTAATAACTACGCGCCCTCAGGTAATGCTCAGGCAGGGGCTATGGACAACTTAGTTTTTAATCAAAAGGAGAAACTAGCGAAGATACCTAAGGTAGGTCCTATGCTGTCTAATGCTAATAGTCCTCAAGAGATTGCTAACATCCGTGAGAAGGTTACGTCATTTGGTGGGTGGGCTGCTGATAGCGCAGCTAGGGGAATCCAGCAAACATTAAGCCCTTCTCAAAGAGCAACGTATAGAGGGCAAGGGATAAACAAAACAACTCAAGATGTTGCTAAAGAAGCTCTAGCCGCTGGGACACCTAGGGCTGAAGCAAAAGCCGTAGCACAATCTCAGGCCTCTAGCTCACTCATACCAGATCAAGCAGGCAGGGTAGGCCCTAAGGCTCAGGCAGTTAAGGACATAGAGAACCGAAGTTACCTAACGGAGCCGGTACCTGCTACAGAAGGTTCCTACTCTTCCCTAATTAAAGACAACGATCTTAAGGGTAGGTATGAATCAGGCAGGGCCGTGAGTGTGTCCGATAACGACCTAAACATAATAGATAACCATGTTAGGAACATATGGAAAGGCGCTGACGGTAAACCCTTAGGGGAAACTAAAGGTGCTCACATAAGAATCAAGAATGCAGGCTCAGGTGACATGGTTTCTGGGCAGCACCACTTTGATTTCCAGAGTAAGAGTGGAGTAGTATCTTCTTTGAAACCTTTGTTTAAGGAAGGTAACCTAACGGAGAGACAACTTTGGGATAGACTTAATGCAATGTCTAAGGCTAATGTAAAGACTAACAAGAATCTTAAGAAGGGGCAAACACCTAAATGGACTTTATCAGGTAACAGCGATACCTTTGAGAAGGCACAGAAGAACGGCATGTGGGTCACTGGCTCCTTCGTAGGTAACGCTGTAACAGAAGGTGGCGTAAACTATTTAGCTAAGGTTACCCCTAACGGTAAAGTAATGGGTGTTATATCAGATGAGCACAACTTCCTTGAGAAGGTTCCTGTAGTAGGTAGGGTTGTAACTGAAAGTTTACCTAATCGTTCACTGTCTGTTACCCCTCCAATGCACTTTGATCTAAAGGGTACAAGTAAGAAAGTAAAGTCTGAGCAGCCTCAAAACAAGGTGCCTGTGAAGGAGAGCCTACAAGCAATAGCAGATGCTAAACCCTCTGCGGCTGCTTTGAATGCTGAAAGAAGAGTAAACGCAGGTGCAGGTATGTTAACAGGTAACGCATTAGTAGGGGATGAAGAAAGGGGACCCTAAGGCCCCCTTGGTTTACTCTAGATTTCGCAGTTGTTCCCAACGCAGGCTAACGTTTGACTACCTTCAGTCATATCACTAGCCTCTTCTATGTCCCAACTGAAGTCCTTAGGGAAACCTTTGGACAACCTTTGGTACTCCTTGGAATCAATGGCCTCGTAAGGGGCCTGTTGGTAGTTATGATCTGAGTAAGGTAAGAAGCTAATGCCACTGATCTTATCAAACTTATTGTACAACCATTGTCCTACCTCAAGGAACTCAGAGTCACGGTAGTAGCAAGTCATCGAAGGCTTATGCTCACACCAGTAGTCCTGATATATCTCCCACAACTCTAGCTGCTCCATGGCACCCATCTCTGAGGCCAACACAGCGCACTCAGGAGCCTCCATAGGGAAACTAAATACCTTCGTATTGGGTGACATCATATCGTCCTCCACAGGGACTCCTGCGGCCTCTAGGATAGCACACAGGGGGTCATCTGAGGATCCTCGGACACGCCTTATGTAGTGTCGTGAGAATCTCGGGTGAATACCTGAAGCAGAGTCCACAAGCTGACTAACAGTACCAGAGGGCTTAACAGCAGTAATAGCAGTAGAAGCATTAATGCCAAGTCTGTCAGCATGAGCTTTGTTGGTAGCCACAGCTTCCTCGCGTAGTGCCTTAAGCCACTTCTTAAGTTTGTCACTGTCTTCCCTCCCTGACAACACTGGATGGTCCATGATGCCTGTTAAAGATACACCTAAGAGGGCTTCCTCTTTAGTGTTAGTCTCCCATATCTTACGTAGGTACCTAAAGTTAGTTAGGGTAGCCTGAAGAGTCCCAAGGATAGTTGCAACACGTACCTTTCGTTTGAGGTCTGATAGTGTATCGGCTGGCCTGACAACAACTTCTGATAAATTGCAGAACTGGTAAGGTCTGAGGATGATTTCTGAACACGGATTAGTTCCAAAATCATAGGTAGCATCTCGTCGCTCGTTCTTTGCAGCTTGCTTTTGACTTGCGACTCTAGAGAACATACCTCGTTCACCTGACCTTGACTCATATAAACTTGTCCACTCGTTTAGGAAGGCCTCGAAGTCAGGCTTCTCTGTATAACACGCTGAGTTGTTAGCTAGGCCACGCTGGGGATTATCTACCCACCACTGTCCTGACTTGGCTCGTCGGATTCTGTCGTCTGTAAGGTTACTGAGACCGATAAGGGCACTTCTTCGTACCCCTCCCACGACGACGATCTGTGCAATCTTACAGCATAAATCGTGGCATTCGACAGAACTGAGCCTACGTCCAGCAGAGGCGCGAAAGACCTCAACGGTGAACCTGAACAAATCCTCAAGAGGCTCTGGCCCAGAAGCTCTACCTCCGAATGTCTTGAGGGGTGCACCCGAAGGTCGTACTCCAGATACGTCCCACTTTGGAACTTGACCACTATAGAGCATAGCGATGAGTTCCCTGTACGCCTTGGCCCAGCCAATTTTTGAGTCTGATACGTGTATGATACTGTCGGTTCCATGGAAGTCCTCTGCCACTTCTGGTAACTTGTGAATATACTGTCGTTCAACACTGAATCCTGCTCCTGTGCCACACATGAGAACATACATGAGTTCATCAAAGGCCTTAGGGTGATCTATAGGCATGTAACTACAGTTGAACCCTGCAACATTGTCACGATCTAAAGCCTCCCCAGCGGTCATTAAGGCCCTCATAGAAGGCATAACCTCTAGGTTCTCAATGGCCTTCCGAGCTTCCTTAGCGTCCTTCTCGGGTAGCTTGTCGCCCCAGTAGTCTACGTAGCGCCCTACGGTTTCTTCCCAAGTCTCTCGACGCTTAAGCTCTGGTATGTAACGTGCGTACCGTGACTTGTGTATGTACTGTTGATATGCGTCCATCTATTCTTCTCCTCCTAAACCTAAGGTTTCTAACATGATTGACTGTGCACCCATCTGGAGTAGCATGTGTGTTGAATCTGGGTAACCATCGTTGCTTACAACTTGCATTACCTTGTCATCACTGAAGATAACAATGGCTGTCTTAACATCTATACCTTCTTCTTCCATCTCGTCTACTGCGTCAGCTAACGATTGAAACAAGTCGGAAGCGCGCATGGCCTCCTTAGACTTCCCGAACTCTCCTTGGACTACTTTCATTATGATAGATCCTTATAAGCTGCTATTAAGAATATGACTAGTAATAGTGACAGTGCTGCTGTGAAGCCACATAAGAAGCTCAAAGAAACTCCGACATTAGCCACGTTACGTTAAACACCAGAAGCGCTATGAGCACTGTGTAGTATATTGCTTGTTCCTTCTCATATCTGTTCATTAGTTTATCCTCCTTCCTACTCGTTCTTCGTAACTCATCCACCCCTCATCGGGATCGTTAATCATACACATGTATCCTGAGATAAGCTGCACCTCGTGGCCTGTAAGCTCACCATAAGCATGGCACTTATACTTAGACGCCGAGACAGCAAGTGAAGCAGCAAGCCAAGCTACGCCGAACACAAAGCCGAACGAGGTTATGAATATCTTAGTAAATGCCCAAGCATCTTTACTCATTGGTTATCCTCTATCAATGCGTCAATCAATCTATTTAAGTACCAGTCTGCCTTACGTAGATCCTCTATGGGTTTCTCTTTGTAGTCGTAGCGCCAGAGGTACTTCATTACGTTACCCTTGAGGTATCCAAAGAACTGCTCAGAAGGCATGGATGCCTTGATAGCTTCAATGGCCTCAATGGATCCTGTGTTGTAGTGATCTGGATTCTCTACAGGACAGGACTCCTGAGGGGCATCAGAGGGGTGAAACAGCTTACCCACCTGAGGCTCCTCGTAAGCTGCCTGAGCAGCCCTGTCCCATTCGTCTGGTGTTGCATCATCTAGAGAGCTAGTGCGCCACCACTGGCCGTCCTCAGGCACCCCCTTAGGGGCTTCTGTGGTTGGCTTGAACTTACCGAAGGTGTACTCAGGTTCATCGTCAAGTGGTAAGTTACGTGTACTCTTAGTAGTCATTCTTCGGTCTCCTCTTCTACTACAGTTTCCCAGAACTTCTCTAGTCGGTTGATTAGTTTATCTTCAAAGCGCTCTAGTATTTCCTCTGAGTTTATCTGTAGTGCCTCTAGTAGATCATCGGGGTCATAAGTTTTCAAGATGCGTTCCTTAGTTTCCTCAAGAGTTAACATAGCTGACTAGCTCCTCTAGGGTATCCAGTGAGTACCACTTGATTCCGTGCTTCTCACACCACTCAGCCATTGTAAGCTTAGTACCCTTCCTGACTTTCTGATTAGGTTTCATTAGTACGAAGACTAACTCACGGTGGTCTGGTAAGCAGTTGACAATACTTTTGTATTTCTGCGTGTCTCCTTCCCTAAAGAAGCCTTTGCACTCCACCAAGACTCCCGAAGCGTGGACGAAATCTGGAGTGTATACCCTAGGAATGTTATACTGTACTTTCTCTGTTTCATATTCAAAACCCTCATAGTGTAATGCTGTATCAACGATGCTCTCAAACTCTGATCTAAAATTGCTTGAGGCTGATTTCTTCGACCTTCGGCTCATTGTGTACCTCTACCAAATAACGTGGACCTGAAGAATACTTGAAGGCTCTTAGAGAAGGCCAGCAAGTTGCTTTGTATGAGCAGTATGAGCACCCTACGGCGAGTTTCTGGTTGCCACTCTTTCCATCTGCGATAGGCTGGTAGCAGACGTTGGGAGGTGTAGGTTGCTCCACTAACTTTTTTACACGTTCTATGTGCTCCTCTATGTCGAAGGATACTTTGTCGTAACAAAAGTGTCCTGTGTCTTCAGAGTCATACATGAGGTACGTAAGGTGACCATTCTGTTTATCCATGGCTAACCATCCGAACTTTGTTTCCCCTTCTGAGTGTGCGTAACCCTTGATTTGAGCCACATATCCAAAAGGATCATCGTAAGCAAGGTTTCCGTTCTTAAACTTCTTAAAGGCAAACGACGAAGTACTCTTAACGTCTGTGACAATGCCGTCAATCTTGCAGTCCATAGAACCTTTGATGCCCGCGACTTCACACTTCTTTTGCTCATCTGTCACCTCATGGCCTGAGAGTCTAGTGAGAAATATCAGCATCTCTTCGATCAGGTGTCCGTACATAAACTTAACGTAGGTGTTACCTGTGAACTCCTCTTGCTCCTGTGGATTATTCACAGCGTTCCAGAGGAAGCGATCAGGGCGTCCTATGTTGGACATGCGTAACTTACGATCATCACGCTCTCTAGTGAACAGGGTTCGCATGAGGTCCTTACAGTGTACCCCAAACCTGTCTATCTCAGCCTCTAGGGAGACACCCTCGGGCACCTCTTTAGAGACCATGAGAGCGTATATGTCATCTACTAGTGTATCTACGGTTTTCATTGATAGTTCTCCATGGTACTATCTAACATGACTCTAGCGAAAGCAGGGGAGCATTTGAACCACTCGTTCTTCTTACCTGCTGTCCACTCCTTGAGGATACTATGTGCCTCTGTCTCTGCTGTGCGTCTATCGTTCACTGACCAACTGTAGAACAACTCGTAGTCTCGGAAGGGTGATGACGTTTGGTAGCCCCTAAGGCGATCCTCTGCGTCTACAGCCATACCTACCTTGACCCACTCAGGGAAGCTAGGGTTAGTGATGATGTACACCTGACCCTCTGTGCTACTCTGGTACTTCTCAAGGCTACTAAACGCTGCATCCTCAAAGCTACTATAGTTACCAGCTTTGTACAGCGGGTGACTCTTTGGTACATACTTGCCGTTAACAAACATTCTCTTAGGGTTGTTCTTAGGGTTATGCTTAGGATTACTTAAGGCATTACTGATTCTCTTGCGTTCTTTGTCTTCCTCTGTTGCCATTTGTTTCTCCTTACGTTATACTATAATTATATCAAAATTTACTCTCTGAGTCAACACTTTCTTTCAACTTTTGCTCAATGAGTTTCCGCCCACGTCTGTCCGACCTTGTACTCTCCGTCGAGGGGACATCTGAGGCTGTAGTGGATTCCTGCTGCTTTGAGGCATTCCACAGCCAGCCAGCCGAACTTTTGGGCTTCTTTGGTGGCAACCTCGGTTTGTACTTCGTCATGTATGTTCCCCACAAATTTATAGTTAAGGTTCCATTGCTGGGCATAGTCATCTAAGATCACTAAGGCCTTCTTCATAACTATGGCGCCAGCGGCCTGAAGGAGTGTGTTTAGTGCTGCGTGTTCTGACCTAACCCAAAGCTTTCTGCCGTCGAGTCCTCGGAGGTGACCACGGCTAGCAGCGTTTCCAACTCGTTCTCGTAGACTTTCAAGAGAAGGTGTATTTCGTAGAAACCTTTGCTTAAGTTTTCTACCGTCTCCTGAAGATCCTCCGACGATACTTCCGATTTTGGCGTCTCCTGCCCCGTAAAGGAAGGCATAGATAAAAGTCTTTGCTTGAGGTCTCGTGTCAAGCCCTGCTGCCATTTGATTTCTGGTGTGAATATCTTCTTTAAGTAGGACATTGGTGAACTCCTCATCATTCATGTAGTGTGCTAACATACGTAACTCAAGACCAGAGGCATCAAAGCCAACCAAGGATTTACCCTCTGGAACCATCCAACAACTCCTACACTCCTCACCATACACTGAGTTACTAGAGGGTACCTGAGCCATGTTAGGGTTCTGGTGTGTCATACGTCCAGTGATAGCACCGTTACTTATGACCCTACCGTGTACCCTACCGTCCTCCTGTGTATGCTCTAGCCAACTCTTGACTTGGGCGTACCTCTTTTGGAGTAGAAGGTACTCCAGAACTTGTGCCGCCTCGGGTACATGTGAGTTCTCCTTGAGGGTTCTCTCGTCAACCATAGGCTTTCCTGTCGGAGTGACCTCCTTCCACACTGCACCCTTAGTTGCAAGTCGGGCAGCAATCTGGTCTCTAGAGCCAACGTTGAATACCGTGACCTTATCTTTGAGCTGCTTCCCCGTCTTCTCTGAAATCCTCTGCTCAACGATAGGGGGGAAAGTCTCTTGTAGTTCATCCTGTATGACATTCATACGCTCCTTAAAGATCCCTAAGAGGTCATAGCACTTCCTCTGGTCCACGAGCCACCCATTGCGCTCCTGCTCCACGGTGCACCATGCGACCTGATGCTCTAGGTCCTGAGACTCCTGAGAGAACCCCTCTAGATCCTTGAGTAGCCTCTCATGTACAGCCTGAGTTACCTCTACGTCCTGCATACAGTAGGTAATCATCTCCTCTGAGAGTTTACTCCAGTCACTATGGTCGCCCTTAGGGAAACCTAAGATGTTACCCCAGTTCCTCAGGGAGTGACCACCGGAGCGACTAGGGTCTGCTAGCCTTGAGAGAACCAAGGTATCAATGATCCTAGACCGCCTAAGAGTAGTGTGCCAAAGAGTATCCACCACGCGAACATCGAAACCAACTCCATTGTGGAATACGAAAGAAGCATCACCTTTAGATGATACATACGCCTTAAAATCTTCTTCATTACAGATGACCTCCGTCACTCCGTTGTGTCTACAACAGGCCACCCAGATAACACTAGGGTCTAACCCATCCGTTTCTACGTCTACATACACATAATCACCCATGGGTGTGAACCGCATGGCAATTAGCACAAAGAACCCTACACTTCGCTATCTCTGCCCAAACAACTTCGTCATTCTTGCGTTGTGAGATAAGATTAGCAACAGCATCTGATTTTGTAGACGGGTCTATGTGGTCAAACTGGAGCGCCGCCCTATGCTCATTGTATCCACACATTTCACAACCTTTCTCAACCTTGTAGTCGTAGAACTTCTTCCTGTAAACATCTCTCCTCCTCTTAACTAAAGACGCGTTACACTCCTTGCAGTAAACATATAAGCCGTCTGCCCTGTTCTTATCTTTGGTGAAACAGGACAACTCTTTAGTTACCTTACATTTAGTACAGGCCTTCAAAACTCCACCTCCGAGTCTCCTGCTGTAGGCTTAGGAACCTCAGCCATACGTCCGGTGTTTACGTCATACTGAAGCCAGCACGCGGGACCTGTCTGTCCACTGTAGCGGTTCTTTAGTATCCTAACACTGGTAGTATTACGTATCTCGGGATCATCATTCTGCTGGTCTCTCTCCATCCCTATGACCATATCTGATAACTGGGCGATACTCTGACTGCCCCTGAGGTCCTGTAGGCTGATCTTGCCACCATCCTCGTGGGCTGTACCTGAAGTTCTACGTAGATGAGACACTAGAAACAATGTTATCCCAGTCTCGGCTACTAGAGAACGTAGGCGCGTCATTATCGCATCAATGGCCTTCCGTTCATCTCCGTTCTCCTGAGAAGAAACAACGATGGATAGGTGGTCGAGGATGACGTATCGGCAATCCAAGGCCTTCGCCATATACCTGACTCTCGAGAGTAGATTATCGGCTGACGTTGACCCCCAGTGGTCAAATAGATAGTAGCGTCCTGTACCCATCGTTGCTTCCCAGAAGGGTCTAAGCTCATCAATAGGTGTGTCTTCTTCCAAGTGTAGAGGCCTGTTCGCTGCCACCGACATGATTCCCAACGATGTACGTGCGACATCTTCTTCGAGTGCAAGTACACCAATGTTGGATTCAGTTCTTCGTAAGAGATCATACTCAAGCTCTCGTATGAACTGAGACTTTCCCATGCCAGAGCCGCTGGTGATAGTGACAAGCTCGTACGCTCTGTGTCCTCTCGTAATGTCATTTAATCCCTCCCAAGGATAGGGGACACTCTTGACGTTCCTTTTGTTTACCAGAGCCTCCCATGTGTCCTGACCTGAGACAATCCCATCGGGCCTGTACACCTTAGCGTCCCACCAGCAACGTATGAACTCACGTATCTGGTTAGCCTGTAGCATGTCTGAGGCATCCTTCATAGGAAGCTCACACACCTTAAGCTTATTAGGACTGAAGAGGTCCTTAATCTTCTCTAAGGCTGCTTTACCTGCCTTATCTTGGTCTAAGCATAGGACAACCTGATCGTACCCCTCAAGCCACTCTAGGGCCTCCTTAACGTCTCCCTCAGCGTTGCTAGCAGACTTAAGGCTCACTACGTCATACTTGTTGTCAAACATCTCAGAGACGCTCATGGCGTCTAACTCACCTTCAGTGATCGTGATAAACTTACCACGCCCACGACACGCTTGCTGCCCAAACAAGCCTGTACCCTTAATGCTACCAGTAGCGTAGAACTCCTTGGGGGACACGGTGCGTACCTTTGACGCCACCAGTTCACCCGTTTCAGAGTTATAGTAAGGGTAGTAATGCTTCTCAATGGATCCGTTAGCATCGTAAGTAACCGTCACTTGGTATCGTTGACTGGTCTCCTTAGATAGCTTACGGTTACCTATGGCGGCTACTACACCATCCATTTTAACTGAGGCTACTGCTTTTGGTGCTACTTCAGTCACTTGCGTATCTCCAGTTGAACCGTTGGTGTGATAGCCACATGAGAAGCAATGCTCCCCACCGTCATCATAGACGGCGAGGGCATCACTAGAACCACAGGAGGGGCAACTCCCATGGTGAAGGAACTTAGAAGTCCCCATTGTCGTCCTCTGAGTCCATCTCAGCAACTTCTAGGACCTTAACGGCCTCTAGGTAGGTGCTTAAGCCGTGCACGGGATGCGCTGGGCCTACCTTGTACTTAAGGCGTACCTTAGAGTTATACGGTACTTCACCGTTAAACGGATTACCCTCAGCATCTAAGACTTTTACGTCAAACTTAGAGGAAAACTTACGTTGCTTTGCCCCCTCATAGTCCTTGATCTTCACACCTCGGGATGATAGGGATTCTGCGTCATCCTCTGACATTGTGATCGTCATGGTGTATTTACCAGTCGTTTGACCCATATATACGTCATGTTGGGTTAAATTGGAGAAGTTTACGATACCTTCGATTACTTGAGCCATACTAAATTTCCTTTATCTACTTTGATTTACCATCCATAGGGTCCTATGGTGGTGGTTTAGACTTTGTAGTCTATACTAATATTATACCACAGTTTCTCTGTTTGTCCACCTCCTTTGGTATTATTACCACGTTATTACTCTTTGTCTTCACTAAAGACATGCGTTAGAACTCCTAGGAATACTAAGACTACCACCGTAGTCACTGCTAGTTCAAAGTCTGTCACTCCTCTGGCTCCTCCTGTGCTATGCCTTCGCGGTACAGTTGGTTAGCTATCTTATCCACCATACCATACGCGTTATCATAGGCTAAACCGACAGCGCGTGAAACAGGGTCCTCAGTTGAACCTATGGTGTTTAGATCCCTAAGGTGTTTAATCTTACGCTGCATATCTCGTAACTTATGGTAGGTCTCTAGTTGATTCATACGACCTGCTCCTTTAAGTAAGTCTCTCGAACTTCTTCTACTATTCCTAAGACTTCCCAAAGTACATCACGGCAAGATTCTTCGTCGTCTAAGTAGTCCATCAGCATGGAATGTATAGCCTCTAGTTTCTCATAGTCGCTCATTTCGTTTGCTCCTAAAGTCTGCGGTACTGGTTGCTTGAGTCTTCATAATATGTCTTATATATTGATCTATAAGATAGTTATTTGTTCATAATATAAGACATTATGGTCTAAAAGCACTATAACGTCCAGAGCCTCAGCCCATGCGTAAGCGCCACGTTTAAGACTTACGGCTGTAGTAACAGCGGCCAGCATATCATCGGTCATACGTCGTCCTCTAGTTGTATTTCGTAGGTGACCCACCGCCAGTCCAACATAAACTCACCATGGCTCTGCG